>ERZ773276.1191-NODE-1191-length-21408-cov-3.002716_pt1 | contig 21408 bp, 18 predicted proteins | sample MGYA00511386_ERZ773276 | MGnify/ENA primary metagenome ERZ773276 (study PRJEB29015, sample SAMEA2737778) | human gut metagenome | biome: human gut; feature: human-associated habitat; material: faeces | place: China | collected 2012 ...
ATGGCAACCTTTTCGCCTGCACCAATCTGTGTAAAGATGTATTTCACTCCGGCAAATGCCGCTGTATACACAGATGGGATAAACAGGAAATACAGTATCTGGATCAATGCTCTCAGCCATATATGTAATTTTTTTATATCTTTCGCCGTTAAATTATGAATATCCATCTTTTTCACGTTACTTTACCGCCTTTTCCAGAGCCTGTTCCGATGCATTTTTGATTCCGGTCGAGCTGAATGTCGCACCACTGATCGTATCTATATCTGCGCTCTGTGCATCGATGATCTCCGGAATAATATCTTTTGCCATGGAAAGGTATGCTCCGTCTTCTTTTTCCGCAGATACCACATTGATTTCTGCGATCTTGCTTTTCTCAATCTTTACTTCTACCTGAATCATTCCGCCAAATCCATCGGCTTCCCCGGTATAGGTTCCGTCCTTGTAGTTTGTGGAACCTCCATTTTCGCTGTCTGATTGTCTGTTTCCAGCAACCTGCGCGGAAAGCCGGGCGATCTCGTCTTCTTTTGCACGGGCATCCAGCACCGAATTGTATCCAAGAAGAATCCCCACGATCGCGAGCATACTTACCAGTCTTACCCAGAATTCTCTCATTGTTATTCAGCCTCCGTATCTGTCGGTCTTTCTGCCGCTTCCAGTACTTTTTTGCATCCTTCCAGGATTGCATTGGAAGAGCAGGTTGCACGGGAAACAGTATCAATATCCTCCGGCATTCCTTTATCTATGATTTGGGATACCACACCTTTTATGCTTGAAGTACCATTTACCGCTCTCTTAATATAGCTGTCATTACTGCTTGCACCATCGCCTGTGATATCCGTAATTGACACAATTTTATCGTTGCGGATCTCCACCGACATTGTTAACTCATACTCTTCAAAGTCTTCGTCTTCATCCGGCGTACACGGAACGGTCACTTCATAAGTTCCACTGACATATTTTGTATTTTCTTCGTCTTTTCCATCTTTTGATTCCAGCTGAGCAATTGCTGTTTTCAGCTTTTCTACTGCTTTATCCACAATAGTCTGTTTTGTTTCCTCGAGTGCTTCTTGTGCGTCCGCAAGTCTGGTCTGCAGAACTGCCCAACTTGTTTCTGTGTATTTATCTTCTTCCAACTTTTCTGCTCTCTCGATCAGCTCTTTCAGATCAGTCAGATCCGGCTTCTCATCAATGGGTTCTCCATTTGTCACTTTCTCTGCCTGTTTCAGTGCATTCTTGATTGCATTTAACAGTCCTTTGGAACTGTAGGTTGCCCCGGACACCGTATCTACGTCATCTGTCTTCTGTGTCTTAATCACTTTCTTCACAACATCCATTGCCCGATTGAAGAACGCCTCATCATCGGAATTTTCTGTGATCAGGATTGCTTTGATCGTCTTTTCCTGGATCACGACTGCAACGGATACATCGCCGCTGTAGCCTTCTGCTGTTCCATAATAGATTCCTTCCTTGTACGGAACGGTTCCGGTCACAGTAGAATTATTGTCGTCTGACGAACTATTGTTATTGCTGTTATTACTATCGTTATCCTGTGTACCATCCGATGTCCCGTTTACCGCCGCCTGGCTCAGCGCATCCCGCACTGCCTGAATAATTCCGACCGAACTGTAGGTTGCCCCGGACACCGTATCCACATTGGTGCTCTGCTTCGCGATAATAGAATCGATCAGAGAAGCTGCTTTGGAAATGTAATCGCTTCCGTCACTGTTCTCCACGATCTGGATGGATGCGATCTTTCCTCCGCTGATTTCTACCATAACCTTCAGTGGACCGCCAAATCCGGTTCCTGAACCGTAGTAGGTTCCATCCTTATATGCTGCCGCATCCTCTACTTTTGCCACACTGGTCGAACTTCCTGCTGCCGCCGCTGTCTGTCCGGACTGTGCCTGTCCTGTCGTGCTGTTATCCTTTTCCCCGGTCAGCGCATTTTTCACCGCACTGATGATTCCTCTGGAACTGAAAGTTGCTCCCGATACAGTATCCACATCCAGTGTCTGTCCTTCGATAATCTTGTCGATCACTGCTTTTGCCCGTGAAAAAAATGCCTCATCATCGGAAGAACTCAGAATGTCAATCGAAACGATCTGCTTATCCTTGATCTGTACCGATACGGTAATGTCTCCTGCATACCCGGTTCCGGTTCCTTTATATACGCCATCCTCCAAGTCAAATGTTCCTTTGTCTGCTGTCTTTTTTTCTTCTTTCTTCTCTTTTGTCTCTTCTTTTATCGGTGTTTCTTCCTGCGTCGCTGCATAGACCGGCGCTTCATATCCGCTTAAGGAGCCTGCCACGCACGCCGTAACCAGTGCAACTGAAAGAACGGGTGCAAACGGTTTTAATTTTTTACCGGTTTCTTTGATGTCCATCTCTCATTATCCTCTCATTTCACGCAAATTATTTCGTAATAACCTTCATGTCAAGATCCGTTGTAAAGCTGTCTTTCAGACCTTCTGTCACATAAATCGTTCCGTCATCTGTCTCAAGGATCGCCTCAAACTCATCACTGTGCGCCTTCCAGAACTCTGCCGCTTTTTCTTCTCCCATGATAAAAAGTGAGGTAGAAAGTCCGTCTGCAAGGGTTCCGTCCGAGCTTACGATCGTGACAGATACTAGTCCGTTCTCTGCCGGATATCCGGTCTTTGGATCAATAATGTGATGATAGGTCACACCATCCTGTTCAAAATAGCGTTCATATCCACCAGATGTGATCACCGCTTTATCCCGAATGGATAAAACTCCCAGATAATCCTCTGTGTCGTCCGGACTCTGTACCGCAACCCGCCAGTTGCTTCCGTCTGTCTTGGTTCCAAGTGCCTGTACATTTCCACCCAGATTTACCAGACCGCTTGTAATCCCGTTTTCTTTGAAAATATCCATAATCCGCGAAGAAGTATAGCCTTTTGCAATTCCTCCAAGGTCGATTTTCATCTGGTCATCTTCAAAAGAGATTTCTCTTGTATCCTTATCGTATGAGATCTTCGCTGCATCCACATGCTTCAGAAGCCCTGTCAGTTCGTCAGCTGACGGGACACGGAAATTCTGTGTCGGAAATCCCCACGCCTCCATAACCGGATAAATTGCGATATCAAATGCCCCATCCGTTTCCTTATTCAGTTCCAGTGCGCGCTTCACAAGATATCCTCCATCTTCTGAAAGTGTTGCACTTTTCTGTTCATTCAGTTTCGCAATCTCACTGTCTGCATTTCCCGTTGATAAAAGTGTATCTAATCTTTCAATCTCTGCTTCAGCGGCATCCACCGCATCCTGTGCTTTTTCTCCATATGCTGTCACTGTCATATAGGTATCCATTGCAAAAATGTCTTTTGATGCCTCGGTATCCTGAGAGGTTCGTTCTATACTTTCCTTCGAACTGGCTGTTCCTTCACTATTTTTACTCTTTGTTGTATTCTGACCACCTTGACCGCATCCACCCACGAATACAGATGCGCACAGACAGACCACAATGATTTTATTTTTGAATTTCATTCTGTTTCCTCTTGTTTACATTCTCTAACTTAGAATAGTTTATATTACCGAAAGTTAGTATGTCAACATTGAAGTTGTTAGTTAAGAAACTTTCTCATTTTAGCTCTTTTTGCTGTACACAAAAAGAGCTTACACAAAATGTTTCATTACACTTTCTGCAAGCTCTTTCACTTTTTCTAATATTCTAATGTTTTACTCATAACATATCTTCGTTTCCCGCCATACTTCTTTGTCTCGAGAACTGTCTTCATTCCAAGCTTTTCCATATTGCGAAAACTATATATATTATCCGGATGAACTGTTGCCATCAGATACCGCATCTGCTTATTTTTTACGATTTCTTCTGCTTGACAGAAAAGCTCATATTGCAGTCCGTATCCCTGATACTCCGGTTCCACAACAGCAATCTCCAGCTGCGCAACCCGCTTCATTTCTTCCCTGGAAATCTTCAGATATTCTCCCAGGTTGTCCTCTGCCATTCCGGGAATACGGACAATCATGATCGCTGCAGTCTGTCCATTCTTCTTTGTCATGAGGGTAAATCCTTCCTCGCGGATATGCTTTGCAAGAAATTCTTCATCCTCTGCCTCAAACCATTCTTTCACAGGAACAATTTCTCCGGCAAGCTTTACCATACGACAAATTTCAGGAAGATCCTCCTCATTCGCCCTGCGGAACTGAAACTCATTTTTCTTCGTCATACTCTCCATTTACAGCATCTCAACAAACGCAGCAAGTCTGGTGTTCAGCTGTCCGATGTCTGCCTGAGAGTAATCGGTTTCCACACTGATATACGGAATTCCCTTTTCACCTGTCACAAACTTGCGGATCGTATTGGTCTCCACATTGTAAGTATGACATGCCTGAAGAATCATATCCACTACACCGTCTACCTGATATTCATCGATCAGTCTTCCAAGAAGCTCCAGACGGTTCGGGTTCGGTGTCATAACCGAACATCCGATGTTGAGATATCTTCTTGCGATTGCATCATAAATATCCTCTGCATCTTCATCCACCATCTTATCGATTGATTTGGCACCGCTGCAGTTCTCAAAAGTCACAACAATACCGCCATTGTCTTCTACTGCTCGGATCACTTTTTCTGTTGCTCCTCCGATCGGACATCCTGTGATCAGAATACGCGGTTTCTTCTCTTCCATCTTGCCTTCTGCATATTCTTTTTCAATCTTCGCAGTAAGAGCATCTACTTCGCCCGGGATCAGGGAACGGTCAAATTTGAAGGTGCTTCCGTACAGAACTTTGAACAGATCCTGTCCTTTGATCGGAGCCGGATCATATTTCATTACTTCATAAAGTTTCTTTAAGGATCGACGTGCCTGATTCTCTGTCTTTACAGCTTCACGAATCTGCTCTTCCGTGATCGTCACGCCAAATTTCTGTTCCAGATATTCCTTGAAACGGATGATCTCGCCTTTCCAGAGCTGAAGTCCCGGTTCTCTCTGGCTATTCGGAAGTTCCATGATAAATACATCTTTGAATTCTGACATATATTCATACATCTTCTTCTTTCCATCACAGGTTGTTTCCCCAACTACTACGTCTGAGAAATAGAAGAATGGACATTTGTCTGTCTTTGCAAATCCATAACTTGATTTGATCAGCGGACAGAGATTCTTCGGAAGATCCTTTTCTGCCTCCGGAATCGTCTCGTCCGAAGTCGAGCAAAGGCTTACACATCCTGCTCCCATCGCCATTGCAATCTCTTTCGGGAAATATGTACAGTAAGATCCCACAACTGGAACACCTTTTTCTTTCAGTTCCTTAACAGCCAGAAATGATTTCTGTCTCTGCTCCGCAAATTCTTCAAATACCTCTGGCAAATCTTTAATCAGTTCCATCTTCATTATCTCCTTTTGTCTTTCTTTTCTCTGGCAAGAAGTGCTGCCCCGTATGCCCCCGCAAAACGGCCAAACTCTTCTGATTCCACTTTCTGATCCAGCTTGTCTGACAGGATTCCTGTGAAATAAATGCTGTGACTGAGTCCTCCGGTCAGGATCACTCTGTCTCCAAGTTCCTTTTTCTGCGCAAGCTGCACTACTTTATTGGCAACAGAATCTACAACTCCGGCTGCAATATCTTCACGCTTTTTTCCTTCTCCGATATAGTTGATCACCTCAGATTCGGCAAATACCGTACAAAGTGAGCTGATCGGAATAACTTCTCCTGCTGCCGCCATATCAAATAATTCATTGATCGTAACACCCAGGCGGTTCGCCATGATCTCCAGAAACTTTCCGGTTCCCGCCGAACATTTATCATTCATCTGGAAATCGGCTACCATTCCATTCTGTACAACGATCACCTTCGTATCCTGTCCTCCCACATCAATGATCGAACAGTCACCCCCTGCAAGCTCACGCCCACCTCTGGCATGGCAGGTAATCTCTGTAATTACATGATCTGCAAAATCAACTGCGATTCTTCCATATCCTGTAGCAACTACCTTTGTATCATCTGAGGTAACATCTATCCCCATCTCAAGCAGCTTATTCTTGATCTTTTCGCACGTCTCTTTGCTGCTCCATCCTGTCGGCAGTACGAAATGTTCTTTCTTATCTCCTTCAACAACAACCTTGGATGCTGTTGATCCGATATCAATTCCTACATAATTCATATTTTTTCCCTTTTCTCTCTTTAATGACATCCTGTTTCTATGCTGTTTTTCCAAAATGCCTCTGATTATTAGGATAACATTTTCACAATATTTCTTCAATAAAACTGCCTGTTTTACTTATTGTTTATCCGAATAGGTTAACTTCTCTATAGTTTTTTTCTATCGCAAAAATTTCTCCGATATGTAGTACCTTCTATTCGGAATTTCCTGTTAAAAAAATGAGCCTGCCTAAAAAGCAGACTCATGCACTATTCTTCATTCTGATAGCTGATTTCCATCAGGCAGAGTCCTTGCGGCGGTGCCGTGACCGCTTCCCTGGTTCTTTCTCCGCCTTCCAAAAGTTCCTTTACCTTTTCCGGTTCGTAAAATCCTCTTCCGACACGCACCAGTACTCCGGCTATGATGCGCACCATGTTATACAAAAATCCATTTCCCGTAATCCGGATTGTAATATGCTCTCCGCTTTGCAGAATCTGCAAATCCGTGATTGTCCGCACCGTTGTCTTTGCATTAGTACGGATACAGCAAAATGGTGCAAAATCGTGTTCTCCTACCAGATAAGCCGCTCCCCGCCTCATCTGCTCCATATCCAGATCAAAACTTACAAAGTAATTATAAAGCCTCTCTGTCGGAATCGGCACTTTTGTATTGATGATGTGATATTCATAGGTTTTCAGAGTATCCTGATAACGCGGATGCCAGTTAAGATCCACCTCATCTGATTTTACAACTACAATATCTTTCGGAAGACGCTGATTCAGGGCATAAGAAAAACGTTCTGCCGGTATCCTGCTTTCCGTGTCAAACACAGCAATATTTCCTCTTGCATGAACCCCGGAATCCGTCCGGCTCGCCCCTATCACCTGAATCTCTTCTCCGGTGAGCTTACAGATTGCCTTATTCAGCACTTCCTCAATCGTAATTCCATTTGGCTGGATCTGCCAGCCACAATAATTTGTTCCATCATAAGCCACTGTTAATCTGATTCTTCTCATCTTCTGACTCCTTAAAAGATCCACAGCTTAAATGGAACATATCTTCCAACAACAAATACGATCACCACATACAGGATCGTAATCAGGTATGCCATGTGGTCAGCACTTTTATAAATCAGAGGTTTCATCTTGGTTCTGCCATTGCCGCCGCGATAACATCTTGCTTCCATTGCCATTGCAAGATCATTGGCACGGCGGAATGCGGATACAAAAAGCGGAACCAGGATCGGAATCATTGCCTTTGCCTTCTGGATCAGATTTCCACTTTCCATATCCGCACCTCTGGCAATCTGTGCCTTCATGATCTTATCCGTCTCCTCCAGAAGAATCGGAATAAAACGAAGTGCGATCGACATCATCATCGAAATCTCATGCACCGGTACATGTAGCTTATTCAACGGGTGAAGAAGCTTCTCCAGTCCGTCTGTCAGTGAATTCGGTGTAGTTGTCAGTGTCATAAGTGAGGATCCCATAATCAGATAGATCAGCCGGATCGCCATATAAACTGCTGTGCTTAAGCCGTACTCCGTGATCTTGATAAAGCCCACATGGACCAGTGTTTCTCCGCCCGGTGTCAGAAATAAGTTAAATCCTACTGTGATCAGAAGCAGAATGATAATTGGCTTCAGTCCTCTGACAATAAATTTAAACGGTGCCTTCGACAGCTTAATGCATCCAAACAGGAACACAGTCGCAAGTACATATCCCAAAATACTTTTAAATGTAAAAAGAGAAATCAGGTACAGCAGTGTGCATACAATCTTCACACGCGGATCCAGCTTATGGATACGGCTGTCAGCCGGATAATATTGTCCAATTGTTATGTCTCGAATCATTTGGCTGTCCTCTCCTTCTTCAGTGCTTTCATAATGCCATCCGCTGCTTCTTCTATCGTGGTTGCATCTGTCGGAACATCCATTCCCTTTTCCTTCATCTCATGCATGATGTACGTTACCTGTGGTGCTGCAAGTCCCACACTTTCCAGTTCTTTGTAGTGTGCAAACACTTTCTTTGGCACATCATTAAACATGACGCTGCCTTTATTCATCACAATAATACGATCCACATATTTTGCAATATCTTCCATACTGTGGGAAACTAAAATGACAGTCATATCTGCTTTTTCGTGCAGATAGGCAATCTGATCCAAGATCTCATCTCTTCCCTTCGGATCCAGTCCTGCAGTCGGTTCATCCAGAACCAGTACCTTCGGACGCATTGCCAGTACACCTGCGATCGCTGCACGTCTTTTCTGCCCGCCTGACAGATCAAACGGGGAATGATCGAAATATTTTTCTTTGAGACCAACAAGCTGCAACGCCTCTCTTGCCCGCTTTTCACATTCTTCCGGTGAAAGTCCCTGATTCTTCGGTCCAAAACAGACATCCTGAAGTACATTGACCTCAAAAAGCTGATGCTCCGGATACTGGAAGACCAGCCCGACCTGATTTCGCAGCTCACGTAAGTTATAGTTTTCTCCGTAAATATTCTCTCCGTTGTAATAAAGTGCTCCGCTTGTCGCCTTGATCAGTCCGTTCAGGTGCTGGATCAGTGTCGATTTACCGGAGCCGGTGTGACCAATGATCCCGACAAATTCACCGTGTGGGATTTCCAGAGACACATCCTTCAGCGCATGCTTTTCATATGCAGTTCCTTCACTGTATACATAATTGATATGTTCTAATTTAATCGACATAATATCTCCACCAATTCTTCCTTCTTCAAAACTCCCGCCGGAATATCAAGTCCTCTTTTTCTCAGTTCATCAGCAAGGATCGTTACCTGCGGCACATCCAGTCTGTAGTGCTTTAAAGTATCCACCTGTGAAAAGATTTCTCTCGGTGTTCCCTGCATTACCACATGACCGTGATCCATTACGAATACGTGGTCTGCATCTACAACCTCTTCCATATAATGGGTGATCAGAATCACTGTAATGTGCTCTCTTCTTCTCAGCTCCATCACACTTCGAAGTACTTCTTTTCTTCCATTCGGATCCAGCATCGCAGTTGGCTCATCCAGTACAATACACTTTGGACGCATTGCCATGACACCGGCGATCGCAACCCTCTGCTTTTGCCCACCGGACAATTTATTCGGTGAATGGTGGCGGTATTCAATCATCCCAACCGCTTTCAGGCTGTCTTCCACTCTCTTCCAGATCTCCTCTGTCGGCACGCCCAGGTTCTCCGGGCCAAATCCCACGTCTTCCTCAACGACCGTTCCTATGATCTGGTTATCCGGATTTTGGAATACCATTCCGGCGCTCTGACGTACATCCCACAGATGCTCTTCTTCCTTCGTGTCCATTCCGTCTACCCACATGGTTCCGTCAGACGGAACCAGCAGGGCATTCATATGCTTTGCAAGTGTAGACTTCCCAGAGCCATTATGCCCCAGGATCGCAATAAACTGTCCCGGCTCGATATCCAGCGATACCTCATCAATAGCGCGGCTTTTCCCTATAATATTGCCTTCTTCGTCACGCTTTGCATATTCAAATACAAGTTTATCTGTCTTAATCATTTTCATGGTATTTCCTCATATCCATTCTGTAATTTATCTGTCCATACTGTACTAGATTATAACCTAACTGTAATGCCTATGCAATTGATTTCCTGATTGTATCAAAAAAAGAATGCGCCTTCGCACATTCTTTCCCTGTGTTTCTACTACATTTTTTCAATCTTATCCCTGAGTTTCAGCATTTTTGCATCCAGCTCAGAAATTTCATCTGCATAGGTTTTTAATTCCTTTGCAACCTCTTCATTCTCTGTCTTCTTATAAAATAATTGGTACTCAAGCACAGACCAATAATCCATTGCCACCGTACGGAGCTGGATCTCCACCTTTTCCTTCAGTGGTCCTTTGGATGAATAAATCGGGACCTCCACGATCATGTGAAGACTCTTGTATCCGTTCTTTTTGGGATTCTTAATATAATCTTTCTCACGGATGATCTGTACATCTCCCTGTGCTTTCAGACGGTCTGCAACCTCGTACACTTCATCTTCAAATGGACAGACCACGCGGATTCCGATCAAATCCTTCAGTTCTGCTCTTGCCGTGTCAAAATCCGGCTCCAGGCCTTTCCGGATCAGTTTTGTATAAATACTCTCTGCCGTCTTCACTCTGCTGCTGATCTGGTTGATCACAATATGGCGTTTCTTGCGCGAAAGATCTGCATTTATCATATTCAGCTTTGCTGTAAGAAGATCGATTGCAGCTCTGCATCTGAGCTGATACTTCTGATCCTGAAGCGAACGGTCTATCTCTGCAATCTCTTTTGCAGCCTCTGTCCGGATCAGCTTTTCAGGGCACTTATTTTTCTGCTTTATCTTTGCCTTCTGTTTCTTTGGCATAGGCATCTCCCTCTTTGTCTTTTTTTTCACACAATATACATTGTATCATCTTTTGCCCTGAAAATCATCAATTCTTGTTCAAGGAAACGTTAAATTTTTTCTTCCAGATTCAAAAAGCGCAGTAAAAGCTCTGCATTCATCCGTGCAATATTATCGCTCCAGTCAATCTGCAGAAGTTCGTTTACCTTGTCGATCCTCTTCCTGATCGTATTGATATGTACATATAATTTTTCAGCCGTTGCGCTGTAGTTCATATTATTTTCCAGATATACTTTTAAAGTCTTTAAAAGCTCGATATTCTTTTCATCTTTCAGGAGTACACTGTAAGTCGAGAGCATATGAGTAAGCTCTTCTTCCGGAATATCCAGCCATGCAAGTGCACCAAGCTGAGAATACTCCCATGCAAAAAGGCTTGGATAAATCATTTTCCCCATATTCAGTGCTTTCTGACATTTCTCTATGCTCTGACGGATATGCCCAAGAGAAGCGGCATCCAGTGAATAACCAAATTCCAGTGCCGTCTCCGGACAGCTCTTCAGAACTCTTCTCCGGAATTCTTCCAGAAGTGCAAGGATATGACCTTTCTCCCAGCCTTCTTCTCTGTCTTCCAAAAAAAGAATTCCCACATTTTCTCCGATCATTGCGATTCTGGCATATTTGATCAGACTGCTTTTCCTGTAAGCCTCAAGGATCTCTTTTCTCCGGTTTGGAAGTTCTTCCTGATTGTCCGCGCGCCGGAACAATACATACCTGTATTTTGTACTCATGGAAATTCCCTGTACATTCGCCTGAAACATCATCTTCTGTGTATCATCTTCCGTTGCACTCAAAGCGTATAACACAAAGTTCTCAAATCCGATATTTCCCATGTTCTGTGCCGCTACGATCTGCTCATATAATCCCTGCAGCATCAGATAGGCAATCCGGATACTGTACTCATCATAATAATCCAGGAATTCCCGCGCTTCCATCACGGCAAAATACGCCTGTACACTTCCATTTACAGAAATCGGGACCCGTATCCAGCTGATTCTCGGTCCCTCCTGGTGACTCTGATTCACAAGACGGTATCTCACCATGTCCATGTAATCACAAAGCGTATGCCGGGTATACGGCATTGACGGCTCCCAGAAATCCTCTGTTTCAAGTCCGAATCCTTTCGCTATCTTCTGAAAATTCATCGAACTGTAATACGCCTCTTCTTCTACAAAATCATATAAAAATGCCGGGAAACCCATCTCAGCCTCCATCGCCTGCAGGATCCGCTTGATCTTCTGCTCTTTATATGAAAAATTCGACATCTGAAATGTCATATGACTGGTATTGATCCGCAGCCTGCGTATGGTCCGGTTCAGCACAGCAGTATTAATCTGGCTCATCACTTCCATCCATGGTGCTGAAAATGGCATGGAGATAAGGGGCACCTCATACTGATCAAAAAGCTCCAGTATCTCCTCCGGTATTTTCTCCAGATATCGTTCTCTTTTGATCATCATTCCCGCTGATTTCTGGACACTTCCCTCCCGGAATGCTTTTTCAATACAATCTGGTTCCTTTGCAATAACGTACCCTGATGAAAGTACCAGTTCCTTCCCTTTTGTCCAGTGGAATGCATCCGGTGCCTCCATAACTGTGATCCCCTGGATCTCACGGTGCAGTCCCTTTGCCCCCGCCAGAACGTAAAAATCCTTAAAATATTCCTGCGATAATAATTCCTGTATTGCGATACCCATTTCTGTCTCCTGCCTGACTGCACTTATCCCCCTCACACAGTCTGTTTTTCTCCTATTTTCTCAGTGTAACATTCATGAAAATTCTTGTCAAATCCAGTCACACACTTACTTTTTTTCCTCATAAAAATCCCGGAAACCTCACGGCTCCGGGATCTTTTTTCTTTACTTTTTCTTGTTTTTATTCACCGTCATACATCGGTGCATATGGTTCTCTGTCCTGCGCATCGAATTCGTCCTGAATTTCTTTTCGCAGTTCCGGCTGTGTATACAGGTCATATGCTGTTGCTGCAATGACTTTTGCTGCGTAAAATGCACCTTTCTGTCCGATCGTGCTTCCGGCAGATGCACAGCTCTGCCAGGTATGCGGTGCAACACCAACCGGCCAGCAAACTGCAGTAAAGAGATTCATCGGCATCATCTGGCTCACATCTCCACTGTCCGAAGAAGCAGTAAGCGGTGCTTTTTCCCAGGCATTTCTGGAAACAACACCATCTGCTAATGCCTTTTCTTTTGCTTCATACATTCTCTGATCTCTATCTTTGATAGCCGGATCAACGGTAGCCTGCAACTGTCTTGCAAATTCCATTTCCTCTTCCGTTTTTCTATAAGCCTTTCAAAACTTCCACTTCGCCAAATGCTTTCAGAAATTGTTTTTTCCCATATCCCGGAAATTCCAGTTCGATCATCATCTCGTCCTCAGAAATAATCTCCCCTTCCCCGTACTTCGGATGTCTGCCTTTTCGCTCTGGCTTCCGTGTTTCTTTCTGTTCTTCTTCCTCCTGCTTTTTCTCCCTGATCAGCTCCCGCGTCTCTTTCCGCAGTTTCTGCAGATTCGCTTTCCGCGACTCACTTCCCGGCTTTTCTTCCCATTCGAGCAGCTCCTCCGGCAGCATCCGCAGATAATTGCTTGGTGTCTCATATGTCCCCGGGATCGTCGGATTTGTATAATAGGAAAGCTCCAGATTCTTCCTTGCACGGGTCAGTCCTACGAAGAACAGACGGCGCTCCTCTTCTTCCTGTTCTATGCTTTTGCAGCGAAGCGGAATCAGTCCCTGATTCATTCCGATGATGAATACATAGTCAAATTCCAGACCTTTTGAGGCGTGCAGTGTCATAAGATGAACTGCGTCTTCTTCCTCCGTCTGTCGTTCTGTATCTGCCGCTTTTTCCATCGTATGTTCGCCTGAAACCGAATTCAGCTTCCCTTCCGCAACATACTCCCGGATCATATGAGGTCTTTCCGGAACCGGATCCTCATCCTCTTTCTGTTTTGCCGGAAGAACATAAGGAAGTTCTGCTCTTTCAAATACTTTTTCCAGAATCTCTGCCTGCTTCTGCACCCGGTAGAAAACCGCAATCTCCCGGTAAGGAAGTCCCTGCTCATGAAGCTCACGGATCCGCTCTGTCAGATACTCTGCCTCGATAAATGGATCATAATGATTCCTTACCAGAATCTTCTCCCCTCTTTCGCCACTTCCCTCAATCTTTCCTCCAAATTGAAGAAACCGGTTCGCCGCTTCCAGGATCACTTCATCGGACCGGTAGTTAACCGGCAGAGTCAGTTCTTTTGCGCCAAATCTGTGCTTGATCAGGAAGAACATATTCGGTCCGGTTCCTCTCCAGCTGTAGATCACCTGATTCGGATCCCCCACCGCAAAAAAGTGAGTCCGTGTGCCTTTTAACGCCTCCAGAAATTCCAGCTGTTTTTCGTCACTGTCCTGTACCTCATCGACAATGATCCACTTAAGATCCAGCACCTCTTCCTGCTCTTTTGCCACCTGCGTTCCTTCTTCCAGAAGATCTGCAAAGGACATTTTATTCTGCTGTCTTTTTGCCTTCTCAAGAAGCGGAAAGATTTGAAACAGATCGTCTTTGTATTTTCCCTGTGTTCTTCCTTTCCGATATGCCACGTAATCCTCTTCCATCCGCTTTTTCAGACGGTTCTGGTATTTGATCTTATAACTGCCTTCTTTTGCGATGGCAAGCACCATTTCCATTTCATCTTCCGGTGTGATAACGGTAAATTCCCGGTTCCATTCTTCCAATTTTGTTCCGTCTTCTGCCTTTTCCGGAAGAAATCTTCGCAGAATCCTTAAGGCAACACTGTGAAAGGTTCCAAATCCCCACAGTTCTTCTTCCGTAAGCTCTGCTTCCTTTCTGGATAGACGTTCTGCGATCTCATCTGCCGCCTTGTTGGTAAAGGTAAGCACTGCCATTTTCTCATACGAAACCTGCTTTTTCTCATGCAGATGCCGCACTTTCTCGATCAGCACTGTTGTCTTTCCGCTCCCTACATTTGCATTTACCAGACATGCCGGGCTTTCATCCAGCACCGCCTCCTGCTGGTAAGGATTTAAAGTTTTTATTTCTTCTATATTATTCATTTCCAAGCTGTTCATCATATCGCCTTTGCAAACGGTCTCTCTTCTTCTGTCGTTCTTTTTTCTCCTGCTCATCCATTTTCGCTTCATACCGTACCCGGATCTGCATATCCGCCGGACAGATCACATGATACCGCAAGGTATTGGTCAGACTTTGGAGGTTATCCTGCTCCATCAGCCATTTTGCATAAAATTCATTTTCCATCGTCAGGATCAGCTTGTGTCCTTCTGTACTGACTTTTTTAATGGTCTTCAGGAACTGCCCGCCTGCTTCGCCATTTTTGACCACGGCATAACAGACCTTCTCCCACTCATCCGGCAGATTGAAGAAAGAAAATTCTTTCCGGATCACAGGCTGTGGCTCTTTGATATTTTTCTTCAGATAAACCGGCGGTTCGCTCTCTTCCAGAAGATTATCAAGTCCCCACAGAACCGTCTTCTTATCCAGATTGTAGTCACCTACGCATGCCGGACAGCCATCCTCACACGGACAGCCGCTGACCATTTTAATCGCACTTTCCAGAATTTCCGGAATCAGATCATAGATCTTCTCCGAATAACCAAGTCCGCCCTCATATTTGTCATAAATGAAGAGGGACACCTTTTCCTCCCGGAACTCATCCGGAATGGTCGCATTGTTGGACATGGTCACATCGATATCATCCCGTTCCGTCATCGTCACCATCATTACCGCATTCTTGATCGCATACTGCATTCCGTCAAAATGATTGTTCAGCACCATCTCTCCCATCCGATTTGGCAAAAGAAGACTCCGGTAGACTCTGACAACATTCTCCGGCATCGTAAGCCAGGTGCTTTCCGTGCCATAATCCTTCTGAAGCGGCTGTGTCAGCGTCACATAGCCCAGATTCTGATGGTTATGGAACTGCAGTTTCTTGTACATAGCAATGATTTCGTTTACATTGATATCTCCAAAACGGATTTCCGTCCTCTGATACGCATCCTCCTGAAATACATGCAGGATACGCGTCTCTTCCTGTCCTGCCGGTACCGTATAATAATCCCCTGTAAACGGAATGGCGTAAGCTGTCCGGCTGACCAGATCCATCTTCGTGATCTCATAGGATGCACCATCATGCATATATACAGCACCCGGATGGATCTCATGGTATGCCTGGGATTCGTCCATCTCCGTGATCTCATGTCCGTCCTCCTGCGCGAGCAGCTTGAACCTGGTCTTGTCCATATTACGCAGGCTGTAATCCCCTGCCGGAAATGCAGGCCCCGCCCAGGCAAATCTTCCGGCGAGGCTTTTTACTTCTCCGGCGCTTAAAAGCACCGGGATCATTTCTCCAAGATCCGGAAAAAGCGCAATATCATCCAGTGAAAGTGGCATCTCAGCAGCCGCTGCGCGCAGATGTGCAAGCTCGATCAGAAGATTGTCCGGATCCACGATCGAATTTTCACTTTCTCTTGAGAACAGCCATTCCGGATCGATGGCAATGTACTGGTCAAACGGTTCATTTTCCAGGATCAGATAATTGACACAGGCACTGCCGCTTCGTCCGGCACGTCCACTCTGTTGCCAGAAGGACGCCCTTGTCCCCGGATAACCGACGATCACAGTTGCATCCAGCTTTCCGATGTCGATCCCAAGCTCCAGTGCATTCGTCGATACCAGCCCGGCCAGTTCTCCTTTCGTCATCTTCCGCTCAATCTCTTTTCGCTCCAGCGGGGTATAACCGCCACGGTATCCTGCGATCAGATCTGCCGGATTCTTGCCGCCCACCCGCGCCATTCCAAGAAATCCGGCAGCATCTAATTTATCCTTTGCTTCTTTTAGAATAACTTCTACATTTCTTCTGGATCGTCCAAAGGTGATAAAATGATGATCCTCTTCCACCAGCTCCGGTATCAGTCCGGCTGCCACGGTTGACGCCGCAATCCTTCCGTATACTTTGTCATTATTCCCCTTGATCTCCGGCGGCTGGATAATACAGTATTCCTTCTCCGGTGCCGGCGATCCATCCCGGTCAATCAGCGTAAATCCGCTTCCACAGATCTTTTCGGCAAGTTCTACCGGATTGGCGATCGTCGCGGAGCTGCACAGAAAATGCGGATTCGAATGGTAATACCGGCAAATCCGGTGCATTCTCCGGAAAATATTTGCCAGATGTGCTCCAAAAGCACCGCGGTAAGAATGAAGCTCATCAATCACTACATATCGTAAATTTGCAAAAATCGCGTCAAACCCGTAATTGCTGTGATTCGGAAGGAATGCCGAGTTCAGCATCTCCGGATTGGTCAGGATAATATTTGCACTCTTGCGGATCCTTGTCCGCTCGGCAGGTTTGGTATCTCCATCGTATACGCCTGCTGAAACTCTTCCCTCTCCGAAAAATTTCAAAATCGACTGCATCGCGCGGTACTGGTCACTTGCCAGTGCCTTGGTCGGGTAAATAAAAATCGCACGTGTCAGCGGGTCTTCCAGAATTTCCTGCAATACTGGGAGCAAAAAGGCAAGCGTCTTTCCACTTGCCGTCGAAGTCGTAATAACCACATTTTCTCCGGCTCTGACCTTCTCAAACATCTCAACCTGATGTGCATAGAGTCTGGAAATATGGTTGCTTTCCAGATATCCCCGGATTTCTTCCCGGAACTCCTCCGGGTAGTTCCGGTACAACGGCTCCCTTTTCTTCATTTTTCTTGTATAAATGATCAGCTTTTTAATTTCTTCCGTCATGAATTCCTCCATAATTTAAAAAATGTGCACCTATGGCACGCAATACCTTTTATTTCACAGGAAGTTCCCGTAGAATAAAAACCAAACACATATTCGTATGTACAGTATAGCATGGCTTTCCCATTCCTTCCATAGATATTTAGTATATAGATATATTCTATATCATTCATGTAAATTATCTATAAAAAATGTTGTCAATGCAACATACATTTTATTGAAAGAATGTTAAATTTATATTTTGGATATGTAAATTTTATTCAGGGAGGAATACATACAATGAAAAAGAGATTTTTATCAATCGCTCTTACACTTGCTATGGTATCATCTATGGCAGTAGGATGCGGAAGCAGCAAGTCAGATTCTGCTGACAGCAAAAAAGAAGAGGGTGCAAAGACAGAAGCTTCTGCCGATACAGAAAGTAACCAGATCTTATTTAACGGATCTTCTACTTTAGCACCGGTTATCACTTCTATGGCTACTACTTTCTTTGATACTTATGGAACATGGGATGCATATGATTCATCTCTTCCAAAAGAAGATATCGCAATCTACGTTTCAGCAGGCGGATCCGGACAGGGAACCAAAGCCGTTATCGATGGAACTGCAACATTTGGTATGGTTGCAAGAAGCGTAAAGGATGAAGAAAAAGAAGCAATCAAAGATGAAAAAGAATACCAGGTTGGTATCGATGCTCTGACGATCGCAGTAAACCCGGCTAATCCAGTAAATGATGTTCTTGATAACCTTACAACGGAACAGATCGTAGGACTTTTCTCCGGCGAATATGCTACATGGAAAGATCTTGACTCATCTCTTCCTGACGAAGAAGTTGTTGTTATTACACGTGATATCAACGGTGGAGCTCACGAAGTATTCCAGAAGAATATCATGGGTGACACAGAAGTAAAAGCGGATGCGATCCAGGCTTCTTCTATGGGTGAACTTGTTCAGGATATCATTGATAACCAGTACGCAATCGGATATGCTTCATTTGGTGTTGCTAACCAGAATGAAGGAAAAGTAACTCCACTGAAAGTAAACGGTGTTGCTGCAACAAAAGAAAACATTCTTGATGGATCTTACATCATCCAGAGACCACTTCTTCTTGTAGGTTCTGGTGATCCGACAGATGTACAGCAGGCTTTCCTTGATTACGTTCTTGGTGATGAAGGACAGAAAACTGTAGAAAATATGGGATTCATTCCTATGAAATAATCTTCCGATATTGAAGGGGTGTGCAAAGACACACCCCTTTTTCTTGCTATATGTCGCTGGTTAATCCCAGGGATCAATTTTGATTTGTATCCGGACAGCGCTGTCTGTCCTACATCATACCTAGAAAGGATTTACTATGTTTAAGAAACTTTCAGATAAATTCAGCAAAGGAATCATTTATCTGGCTGCCTTTCTCGTAACGGCACTGATGGCAGTCATGATGATCCATATTGTGAAGGAAAGTATTCCTGCCATTTCACAGCTTGGAATCAAAATGTTCCTGCCTACCACTGAATGGCGCCCTGTCAGTCAGAAACCGCAGTACGGACTTTTACCTGCGATTGCCGGTACCCTTTATGTCTCAGCGATCGCAGTTGTCCTCGCACTCATCTTCGGCGTTGCCTGTGCCTGCTTTCTGGACTATTACCTTCCGAAAAAGGTGGCATCCATATTCCTTGCGTTCATCGATCTGGTTGCAGGAATCCCGTCCGTCATCTTCGGATTTATCGGACTTACGGTTCTTGTAAAAGCCTTTGCCACCCACCTCCATATGGCAGCCGGTCAATGTATCCTGGCAGCCGGGATCGTGCTGGGGATCATGCTTTTACCATTCGTTATTTCCACCTGTCATGAATCTTTACAGACTGCACGAAAGACTTACGAGTTCAGTGCGATCACACTTGGATTCTCCAAAGAATTTACCCTGCTGCATTTTATTCTTCCGGCAATCCGGCCGGGAATCATTGCAGGTGCCATGATGGCATTCGGCCGCGCACTTGGCGAGACAATGGCCGTCATGATGGTAATCGGTAATTCCCCGATTTATCCCAAACTCCTTGGACGTGGTCAGACACTTCCAGCCCTCACCGCACTGGAAATGGGAAGTATTGAATACGGAAGCCTTCACCTCTCCGTACTTTACGTTGCAAATGCTGTGCTGCTTGTGATTCTTTTCATCGTACTCGGTATCAGCTATCTTCTGAAAAGGAGGCTTGCCACCCATGAGAACTAAACTGCAGAAATTTTTCACACGCCTGATTCTCAGTATACTCGGACTTTGCGTGATCGTTGTTACACTCTTCCTTTTCCTTTATGTCTTCTGGAAAGGGAAAAAAGTATTTAGCCTGTCCTTCCTTCTGGACAAGCCTGCCGGTGTTCCACTTGGAACTGCAGGCGGTATCTATCCGGCACTGATGGGTTCCATTTATCTTGGCGCACTTTCCGCACTGATCGGCGGTGTCCTTGGTATCGGCGCTGCCATTTATCTTGTATTTTACAGCACCGGAAAACGATTTTCCGTCCTTGTAAATATGGCGATCACCGGACTTTCCGGAATCCCTTCGATCCTGTTCGGGCTGGTTGGATATACGCTTCTGATCTACCGTTTTGGACTTAACCGCAGCCTCCTTTGTTCGGCACTGTGTGTTGCAGCAATGATCATTCCTTTTGTTGCAATCCGAGCAGAAAAGATTCTGGAAGAGAAGGGGCGTGAATATATGAAGAACTCCCTAAGTCTCGGACTTTCCCGTGAGTATGCCCTCCGGAAACTGATCCTTCCGGTCTGCTCTGTAGAGCTTCTCGGAACCGTTGCGCTTGGAATGGCATACGGCATGGGTGCCGTTGCACCGATTTTATACACCGGAGCTGTCATACAGGCAGATGTTCCGCATTCTCTCTCCGATCCGTTCATGTCACTTCCATATCACCTGTATATCCTTGTGAACAACGGATTTTCTCTGGATTATGCTTATGGAACCGCATTTGTACTGATGCTCTTCCTGCTCATCATCCAGTTAATATGTAAATTTATCACCTATCTACGAAAGGACAACTGATATGCTGAATATAGAAAATCTAAAATGTGGATTTGGAAAACACGAAATTCTTCACGGAATCAGCCTGACGATCCCGAAAGGACAGATTACAGCCATCGTTGGTCAGTCCGGCTGCGGAAAAACAACTTTTCTGAAAACCCTGAACCGGATGGTAGAAGAAGAAGGCGGCTATCTCTCAGGAACAATTACTTTAGAAGGAACCGACATCAAATCTCTTCCGAAAGAAAAACTCAGAAGGCGTGTTGGCATGGTTTTCCAACAGCCGATCGCTTTCCCGCACAGTATCGAAAAAAATCTGTCTTATGTACTGAAATACCACGGTGTCCGTAATAAGAAAGAGATTGCTGAGAAAATTACAGAGTCTCTGCAGAAAGCAAAACTCTACGATGAGGTCAAAGATCAACTGAAAAAATCCGCCCTCAAATTATCCGGCGGTCAGAAGCAGCGTCTTGCTATCGCCCGAAGCCTCTGTGCCGGTCCGGAGATCCTGCTCCTTGACGAGCCGTGCTCCGCACTGGATATGAAGAATACAATTGCAATCGAAGAAACGCTTTTGGAGTTGAAAAACCAGTATACTTTCGTCATCGTCACACATAATCTGGCTCAGGCAAAGCGAATTGCCGATCAGGTGATCTTCATGGATCATGGAGAAGTACTGGAAGTGACGGAAAAAGAGAAATTCTTTGAAAATCCGGCATCGGAACCGGCGAAAGAGCAGATACAGTATATGTAATAAAAAACGAGCAAATGTCTTTTCACATGACATTTACTCGTTTTTCTTATTTATTCCGCAAAGGATTTCTGTCAGTCTGATTTTTATTTCAGCATCTCTCTGAGCAGTTCATTAACCATACCCGGATTTGCTTTTCCTTTCATTGCCTTCATGATCTGTCCAACCAGTGCGCCAAGGGCTTTTTCTTTTCCACCCTTGAAATCTTCCACTGCCTTTGGATTCTTTGCAATCACTTCTTCCGCAAGTGTGCGGAGTGCACCTTCATCGTTGACGGTCTTCAGTCCGTGATCCTCTACATATTTTTCCGG
>ERZ773276.1196-NODE-1196-length-21358-cov-30.587664_pt1 | contig 21358 bp, 15 predicted proteins | sample MGYA00511386_ERZ773276 | MGnify/ENA primary metagenome ERZ773276 (study PRJEB29015, sample SAMEA2737778) | human gut metagenome | biome: human gut; feature: human-associated habitat; material: faeces | place: China | collected 2012 ...
CAATTCGGGTGAATGATAACCGACACCGAGTAAAACGAATTTTAGGTTACATCCTCTATCCTTGCATTCTTTTACAATATCCAATAAAAACAAGACGTTCTTCTGATAGCTGGGCCTGCCGATGTAACATGCATAGGGAAAATCTAAATCGACTTTCTTTCCTTGTTCCAATGATGCATCTGGAACCGCATTGTGCCATACTAAAGCATGTCTCTCATCATAACCCACTTCCTCTTTAGCCATTTGTTGCTCCGACTCTGAACAAGCAAGTACAAATGCCTTGAATTTAGTCAGTTTCTCAATGGCAAGATATATTTTTCTTTTCAATTTAGAAGGTGTGCACAGATACGAGAAGGCATGGGGTGTATAGCATGTAGGCGTATGGGTCAGCCATCCGGCTGTTCTACCTATCACACCACCCTTGGCACTGTGGCAATGGATGACATTGGGCTTCTCCTTCTTGATAATTTTCACTGTTTGCAGGAGAGCTTTTAGATCCTTGAAGGGATTCAAACTGCGATAGAGGGAAATTTGATATTCTGGAACAGCTTTTCCTTCTCTCATCACAGAATTGTGTTTGTCACCATCTCCACAGACAATTACGTAGTCATTGTGAGCCTTGTTGTAAACGATAGAGTTTCGGATGTAGATGTCCAAACCTCCTATCATCTGACCTACATGAAGTATCTTCATGCTGCCCTCCTTTCTTCATTATAGTGGAAGGCAACAGACACTATCAGAGCCTTATTTTGTTCTGCCCCCCCCCATTGCGATTAGTTCATTAAACATGTCTATATGCTGTTTTACTACTCTATTAATATCATACGTGCTTTTTGCTTTCCTTAAAGCCTTCTGTCTCATTTTCTCAGCCTCATTAGGATGATTGCGAAGCCAAAGTACCTTATCTGCTGCTTGCTCTGGATTATCAATATCAACTAAGAATCCATCTTCACCATCTTCTATAAGACTAGGGATTGCGTCAGCTCTGGCTGCGACGACATTCTTCTCTGCCGCCATGTACTCAACAATTGCAAGGCCGAAACCTTCCCAACGAGAAAGAAGCATTGCTACATCAAAGTCCTTCAAATACCGATAAGGCTCATCTGTCCATCCCGTGATGACTAACTTTATCCCATGTTCCTTTGCATAGTTCTCTATATCTTCACGCTGCTCTCCATCACCAACAATGATGAAAGCAGAGTTGGGTATCTCCTTATGAATTATCTCCGCAGCTTTTATAAATACGTCCGGTGCTTTCTGTGCTGACAATCTGCCAATCATGCCTACGACAAACGCATCGCCAGCAATTCCGAGTTTATAACGATTGACAGGTTCTGCCGACCTCACTGCATTTATATCAATACCATTAGGAATAAGTGCCAGTTTGTCCTCACTGCACACCTTATTATATACAGCACTATCACGCTCCGCCTCAGATATACATACAATCCAATCAGTTATATGGGCCAGCACTTGCTCCATCACTTTGAATATCATCAGCTTGATGGGTGAAGTCTTTTTCATGTTAAATGCCCATCCATGTGGATTATATACCACCTTACATCCCATTCCAATAGTAGCTATTCGTCCAAAGACACCGGCGAAGCTAATGTGGCAATACACAATGCCTGGCTTTGATGCCGTTATCGCTTTCCGCACTTGCCTGATAATCTTAATCACTGCCAATGGATTGAAAGTCTGCCGCATGTCAGTCACAAAACATCTGTCAACGCTCTTGCTCAAGACATCCGTATTTACAGAATGAAAGCAAACAAGCGTCTGCTCTATTCCTTTCTCTGCAAGCCGTGGCACCAGCATCTCAAGATACCGTTCCACGCCACCGGCACACTCAACTATGTGGGTTATCTTCATTCTTTATATTCCTCCTATGAAAAGGACTGTTCTTAAGCTCCAAAAATCCTAAACTTTGACCGACTATTAGGAAGATATTAATCTACGAGACTCTCATATGCCTCATTCTTCTCTTCTCTATTAATTTCTTTATCGAGAGCAGACAAACTTTTATCTACCCATTTTAAAACTGTTGTATTCTTAGTGTAATCTTTTAAAGCAACAAAGGCTTTCTTTTCTCTATGAAGCAAAGGTAAGACAGAACCTGTCCATGAGTATGTACCCATATTAGCATGGAAGGAATCAAGAATCTCCTTTTGCTTTGTAAAATCATTAAAATTGTCTATTAACCAATAAAAGAAATCACTGAATTTATCATTGTATCCACATTTCTCTTTCGAGTACTGAAAAACAGGGCACATTTGAGCTAGTCTTTCAGGCAGATCGTTTTTTTTCTCTTTTAAAGTTTTCTCCTTAATCTTGTTTATTTTACATTGAAAAAGAGGGCCACTGCCCATTCCCGTACCACTACCTAACTCGTCATGGAAGAAAAACCAAAATAAAGGGTTTTCATCTGAAAGAGCATTTAATACATCCTCTAATATATCATCCTGGTATTTGGGAAGTAAATTAAAATAAACATTATCGTAAAGGCTTTCACTTCTTTTATATGTCTCGTAATCCCCTGCAGCTTGTATTATTTTCAAATTATATTTTTTGGCAAAATCAGAATCATTTGTTTTCCTTAACACATCATCAGCAAGACTATTTACTTGCCTTGGACTACAAAGTTTACTTTCATGTGGTGTATAGTTTAAAATTAGACTTGTTGTTATTTCACGCATTGAATCTTTTAAAATGTTTTCAGAATATTGCCTTCCATATATATAATGCAGCAAAACATCACCAGCATCGGGGTATATATCTTTAATCTTCTTACATGTATTATACATCTGTTCTACATCGTATAAAGGAGCACGACTAAGATAAATAGGTAGATACTTATCTACGGATAAGTCGTAATGTTTGATAACATTCAATATATTGTCAATTAAAGTCAACTCCTTAGTTTCCCTGGGAGAAAGTATATTAAAATATGTCGCAAAGTGGCTTGTTTTTAAAAGAAAATCACTGAATGACTTAAATATATTCTCGTATTTGGTATTTCCTAAAACGATATTCACAAATATACTTGCGTAATCATTATCTTTTTCATTAATTACTTTCTCAATATTCGAAACCAAAGTATTTGTCTGCTGTTCATCAAGATTAATAGATAATAGGCGACCGTAAGTATAGTCAACCTCCTGATAGTCCATAAGTTGCCCTATTATATCCATATTATCATATAATTTTCTTGAAATGAAATTGTCAACATAAGTTTTCCAATATTCTTCAATTCTGTCCATTCGTGTATCAAAGTCCTTATACCTATAATCATTATAAAACTTATAATTGGCATTTGACAGGACTTCTATATAGGTATGATTAGAAAATGCATCTATCCAACTATCCAATTTTTCGCTTTCGCTGTCCGACAACTTGTAACCGTTGATTTTAAGCGTATACAATTCTTTGCTCATTTCTGGCCAGGCTCCTTTGTTTGCCTTATATATATCTGATAAGATTCCAAATAATATATCCCAACAGCCTGACGAAGGGCCAAGGCTATAAGTATGATTAAGGGCTATTTTTTTTAGATCGTTTATGTAATTAGGATATTCTTGTAATAGTGTTTGAATTATCTCTCTACAGCCATTCCAATAATTGATTATTTCCAATCCATTGGGAGTAAAATCATACAACGTTTTAAAACCAAATTTTTCACCGCCTCCTGACCGTGTAAAACTTCCGTAATCAAACGCCCTGTCTAAAGTCTTAATTAAGAGTGGAATCGCTTCTTCACCAAATAGATACAACTCATTCATTATATCAAGACGTTGTTGGAGGTTTGCACTTGTGCCAGGAAGTATAACATGGAAAAGCTGTAGAAAATTTCCCGTGGAATTATTACCCCAACTCTCATTCTCTGCCAATGCAAGTTTTGCTAAAACCCATGCTGCTTTGTCAAAAGAATCCTTTGGAAAGCAAAGATGCTCAAGACACCATACAATATTTCGACGAGCATCTTTTATTATATTTGTTTTAAGCCATTCTGTTGATTTTCCCGCCACAATATAGTATAGGCATGATGCTACTGCGACCGGGTTCACCGTAGATATAGCGAGAAAGAGCCGTGAACCGAAGTCAGAACATACTACTTTCTCATTGCGGAAAGGGCCATTATCCCCCATAAGACGATTATACATTTCTATAGCGCTTTTGTTATCCTGCATATATTCAAGTCTTTTGCAAAAAGCGCGTTTCATCCTCTCTGACTGTGAATGGTCTTCTATGCTATCCAAGTCCCCAACTACTCTTCCGAACCTTTCGTCATCACAATTCTCAAACCATTTGCCTACGAGCCAAACTGCCAAAGGTAAAGGTCTGACATAAATCCAACTTGAAATATGCTCAATCAGTTCCTTCTTAGTCATAGACCTTACCACGGATGAGAAAACATCTTCTTTGTACCTAGAACTCTTGTCATAAAGTGGAGTAATATTCTCATTGTTACATACATAAGCATAATCACCCTTCACTTCATCCTTATACCCAATAGGATCAAATATAGCTAAGGAACACAAGGCTATCTTGCTTTCTTTTTCGTTGATAGTATTGCCACACATCTTTTGCCAAAGCACTTCATCGTTGATAAGATGCGTAGCTCCTTGACTTCGATATTCTTCAATTGCCTTAATAGCAATTTGGGGGAAGCCATCAGACATATATCGAATTTGCTCTGAGACGCTCGAATTGTCACATCCCATAGCTTCGAGGCTCCTGTTAATGTAGTTGTCTACAGCCCCCTTCAAATCAACACGGCGAAGATGTAAAACACTTACACCATTTGAATTTGATAACTCGTTTGGGTCATTATGTATTGCTATTAATTTGTACGATGTAGGTGTGTCCTGTATTAGGTTCAGTATACTCTGATAACTTTTCGTATCACAATTGTCTAATACAATATATCCGCTTTTGTCTTGCTTTTCACCAAGTAACGTGTTTAAGTCGTTTGTTAGGCGAGGATCTGAAGAATTTGCACAATAATAGTTGTTTGAGTTGTCCTCTTTTGAGAATATTTCGTATATCAATCTACTTTTGCCTAATCCTGATAGGCCTAAAAGCCTAATTACTTTTCCATCTTCTGACAAAATGTTGTCTCTAAGCACATCATAACCATCAAAAGGTATATAATCAGTTTCCCATTTCTTTAAAGATAAAGAATTCTTCATTGGCTTGATGCAATTATTCTTGTAAAAGAAAACGTTGACTTTTGTTAAATTAAACCAGCCGCTTATTTGGGTAAAGATATTGTGATGCCCTTTTATTTTACTTATTTTATTTCCTTTCATAGAAGTTTTTGGCTAAGAAAATGTGACGTTAAAAAAGTCTCAATTACATTTAATCAAGGCGATTACAATTGCAACTGCGATTCCAACCCATGTACCAATTGGTCCCCATTTTTGCCACCATTCTTTTTTGTTCCCTGTCTTTTGTGTTATATTAATACCTTCTCCATCTACATTCTTTGTTGAGTTTCCAGAATTTCCTTCTTGAGAGATATTAATTTGCCTACCTTTTATCTTGTCAACTTCATTTTTTGCCATAGCTTTATATTTTTTTTGATTAAAAAATTTAGTCATTAGAAGGACCCTATTATCCAATTATCGTTATCTCTTCTTCATTAAACCATCCGTTTCCTTCACACGTTTGTTTTACAATGTCAGGTTTGTCTGTATAAGCCAATATTGCTAATGAATGGCGAGCACGTGTACAGACAACATAGAAAAGGCGCAAGGTTCTAGCGATGGAGTTGTCGGCGCCCTCGTCTATATTCTTCATATCTGTTTCAGACAGAGGCTTTACTCCAAACAACTTGTCATAATCAAATAAGAAACCTTTTGTGTCTCTGCTATCAATTATTACCATTACCCTATCGAATTCCAAGCCTTTCACGCCTTGGTGGGTAGCAAAATCTGTCTGTCCAGTAACATATTTAAGATATTGCCTTATTTCTGAATAGGGTAGCGACATACACTTACGCCATCCCGTTATCTCTTTTTCTTGTTCATCTTCATCTACATCTACTTTCTCTTTCAATGCTTTCAGTAAGACAGGTGAAAGATTAAAGAGTTCATTGTCTTTAACAAAAGTAATTACATCACCGATTGACGTATCCTCTTTAAGAAGTAAGTCACATAATTCCTTAATCTTTATGTTTATTGAATGTATGTTTTGTAGTGGAGACTCGTTTTTTGAGAGTGCATCTCGTTTCAATATAGGTGAATTGTCCTTTACTATTTGATACAATTCTGACGAATTATTCTGCTTATAAGATTCTTCAATTGGCAGCAGTATGCTTTTAAAAAGATACATGTCAGATATTGAACCGTCCAAGAATCCTTGACTGTATTTTGGTATATTATGTAGGTTGTCATATAATTCACCAAATCCCAAACGCACAGCAGCCATCCTATGCTCAAGTAACAAGGTCTCTACATCTCCTTCAATCCAATCCTTATCACCAGATATATCGCTCATAACTTTTCTAACTATGGATTCGGTTTCAGATCTGTTTACGCCTTCAGAATATTCTTTTATAAACAAGTGAACAAAACCTTCCTGAACTCCGTCTTTAGAACTAACGGTAGCATCAGGATTGAGCTGACAGGCAATTTTATTGGAAAGTTCTACTATTCTACTGTCAGAACGGTAATTTACATCTAAATGGTCTTTTTGCCATTGCTCAGAAAGTTTACCCTCTATGTTTTCTTCTCCATCAAGATATATACGTTGTTTAGTATCACCCAATATACCCAACTTAAAATCTTTTGGATGATTTTTTTGAACTTCTATAAAGGCCTCCATGACATTCTTGTTGGTGTCTTGTCCCTCATCAATAAGCAAGATGGGGTATCTACCAATAAGCACTTCTTGCATCAATGCCTTATTTGCAACAAGGTAAGAGCCGATTTTCAATACATCTGCATGGCTAAGAGAATTTCTTTCCAGATTTTCACCATTGGGGTCATACACGAATTCATCAACTGATTTTGCGAACTCAATCTCAGCAACGATGCCTTCTTTCTGTTCCTCGTATTTCTTTCTGCTTTTTGGTTTGGCTTTTGTCAGTTTCGCTTCTAAATCTGCAAGTTTTTGTTCTTTGAAACTGATATATGTCTTTTTAATATCCTTCTGAAATGGTTTTATCAACGACCATATGAAACTGTGAATAGTCGATATGTCAAATATAGAAGTATCTTTAAGCCGGCTTATTATCTCGTCTGTTGCGGCATTAGTATAAGTTATTACAGCGCAATGCTTGCTTGTAAGTCTAAACACTCTGGCATATTTCTCCTTTATTATTTTAAGGAGTTCAACAAGTGTATATGTCTTGCCGGTACCAGCTCCTGCGAACAAGAAAAAACTTTTCTTATTGTCTAACGATACTAAATTTGCAAATTCGTCCTTTATTGCCATGATTATTCTATTGCATTATCCTTTGTAGTTGATATTTGTCCTTTTAACCAGTCAAGTCCCTTGATTATGTAGTCAGGTGCTTGTAAACTCTCAAATTTATCTGAAAGTAGCAAGTCGATGGCAAATTCAGCTTTCTTAGAACTATTTAGTGCGTTGAACATTTCAGTTTGGCATTCTTCGATGTCATCCTTTTGTACCGCATTATGGAATTTCTTGACCATACCAACACCTTTAGTCTCTTTATCAAACAACTCAATATTTGTCAATCCAATGGCATCTTCAAGTGTATATGGGATTACCTTGACATTTTTTCCTTTATACTGCATTCTGATCTCATACTGATATGCAACCCTGAGATTACCATTTTGCTTTTTATTCTCATCAAGGTCAATGAGCTTGTCAAGGTCATCTTCACATGGCAACCATTTCTTCAAGGTATCGTTGTTTGTTATGTAGCCTTTGCCTCTCTCTGGTCTAGCCTTTGTCCCATTTTTCACTTGAGCATCTAAATCCGTTATTATGAGCGTTGGCATACCAATCTTTTCTACCAAAGGACGGAAACGATGTGCATGTGCACCATTTATCTCTATAAGGGAAAGATACATATTGTCCATTTTCGCATCCTCCAAGAATTTAGGCATTAATATTCTCTCTCCTGCTCCTTCAACTATAATTATCCCATCAGCAAAGAACATATCGCAATGGGTAAGTTTAATATAGCGTGTGACAAATCTCTCATTTTCCTTGTCATCCTTGCCAAAGGTGTTGGTAAGATTGATGATGGTAGAAACAGGCAGGTCTGTTTCTGAGTCTAATTGTCGTTTGAAATAACGCAAACAGTTGAAGTCAACTTCATGGGCTATGTGAGTAGAATGTGTACTTACAACAAGTTGTGTATGTAACTTCTTCGCTTCTTCATTATTGGTAAGCGCAAAGTAGGCTTTTGCGATAAACACTTGTTGTGCCTGAGCATGAAGATGAGCCTCCGGTTCCTCAATGAGTACAAGATGAACAGGTTCTACTTCTTTTATTGGTTCTTTTTTGCTACCGTTAATCCATGATTCACGAAAATGAATTAACTGAAAGTACATAGAAATAAGATTTCTGTAACCTAATCCATTGTATTGTTCAGCCAAGTCATAACTATGCTTCTTGTTGCCAACCTCAAAAAGTACCGAGGACTCGTGCTGTAGGGTCTCTTTGGGATTCACCCTTGTATTCATCTTTATTGACGGATTTTGGAATCCAGGGTAGTTAATCTGCTTTAGTTCTGATACAGGTTTCTTGAACTGCTCATCCAACTGCTTATTAAGAGATTCTGTCAAGTTTACTATTTCTTCATAAAGAGGAAGTTCTGCCTCTGTGAGGTTTTCAACAGGGTCACCGTTCGAGTCATAATAATTGCTTAATTGTCTTGACAAGGTATCAAAACCGGTAGGCTGACTACTATTGGGATCTGAAAATCCACGCTGTGCTTCTATGTAGTCGATTTTAATCAATCCTTTCAATATATTATCTTGCTGCTTGTCAGGGGTGAGTTGAAGCAAGTCACCTATTTTATCGGGATCTAACACATAATATCTATGTGTAAAGAATGTTTGGAGCTTGTTGTTTCTGTCAAGGAAATCCCATAAGTGTTTTGGATATATGTCGTTCTTTATATGTTTCTTGCCACGTTCAGTTTTCTTTACCATCAAAACATTGCCACGTGCACTTGTGTAGGCTTCAAATAGTTCTTCCAGTTTAGGCTCAAATCTAACACGAGCACCAACCAAACCGCCATCCCAATCCAATGAAGGGATAAGATCTCTAACAAGATACGCCTCTTTTTCTTCAGCTTCAAACCAAATATCCAGAGTGGGCAAAAGGTTCTCCCACCTTTTTATAGACCTATCAGATTCAGGTACTTCTTCTTTCATCCATGATTCACCAATAGCGTTTATTCCATCCCAGACATCCAAGGTAAAATCACGCGTCTTGAACTTCTTGTTACCATCTGGTGATAAAAACTCGATGACTGCATCCATGAATGAAGTCTTACCGCTGTTGTTTGCACCCACGCATATTGTCTGATTTTCATCAAGGTCAAAAACGCAAGACTTTAACTTGCGGAAATTCTGTATGTAGATTTGTTTGATTTTCATTGTTTGCTTTAGTTATTCGTGACGGCTATCTATTATTTCCTAGAACCACTATTTCATGTAAAAGAGAAACCAGAGGATTTTCACCTATGGGAAAGACGAATGTCTTTTTAGGCTTTATCTCTGATGCTCCTGCCTTAATGATTTGATGTCTGTGTCTGATACTATGTCCACTATATCATGAACTAATGACAGAGCTCCATATGAAAATGGACATACGCAAAACTAAACACCGTCAACAATAGACAGAGTCACGTCGAGCATCAATTGCAGCTATGCTGCATGACTTTTAAGCCAAGTCAAGTCTGATGTCAGCCTTGACTAACAAAATAATGAAATTGTTTTTTTATAATTTTGACAGTAGAGGTTTAGTTCATCCTATAGGAAAAGCACCTCTTTACTTTTCCAGGATAGCCTTGAATATCAAGGCTATAATTATAGGTTTCTATCTCTTCACTTGCCCCACCAGCACTCGAGCTAAAGCCTTCAATTGTTTGTATAAACCTAATCTCAGCATGGTCAGACGAATTTCTTTTTCAAGCTTTGTCTTAACGGTAACAGGGAAATACTTATTGAATAGTTCTTCAGATGACATCATATCCAGGTCTCTAAAAAAATCATCTCGGTTAGGACTTGCTGCAGTAGATTCCACAAATTCCTTTACTCCCTTCAATAAACTGCCTGCATCCATCTCCTTGATGTAGGCAAACTCATCTAGTGATGCCATTAGCTTGGCTCCTTTTGTTGTATGAGTCACAATGCGTGTTACACCCTTGTCATTATCAAAACTCTTATCAAAGCGCCCCGGCTCAAAGCAGTCCCACATCGTTAAATCGGTAACACGATGCATCTTCTTAAACTTACAATCAAAGCAACTTGGTCGGACATTGATACCAGAAAAGAAGGTTCTTAACCAAGGATCTGTGTCTATTCCCTCATGATAAGTCCCCTTATCAGACTTAAAACTGATATTTGAATACTTATAACCATAAAATTGCTTATCTCGGAACTTCAATTCCTTTAAAGGTGTACCATAGGTTTCTTCTTTATATTTAAGATACTGACGGAGAACCTTGGGTGATGGTACAGCACGACAGACTGTATCAACTGCAATTAGATTATCAAAAGGTTTGCGCAGAAATTGTATCAATCCCTCCATCTGACAAGGAGTGCCACTGAAGCAAACCAATCGTCCTTCCTTAAGGAATTTCTTAGCCTGCGCATAAGTATCGCCTATAATACTCTGTACATATTTGCTATTTCGGAACTTCTTCCCTCTTAGCTCTTTCTAATGACTTATGGTATGATAATCTTCTTCCGACTAAGTATAATGGATTATACCATTTCCTAACAACCTCTTTGGCGAACTGCTCTCTTGGGGTACCACCTGCAACTCTATATGACGGCCAACAACCATGCATATGAATGACAATTGGTACATTCGTATAATGTTTTGTTGAGGTTCTTCTGCTCTGCTCATAATTGTAATGCCATGACTGTACTCTATTAATAAATTCTCTTAGACTATTATAATTTATCCAAACAAGTTTTTAATCTGTTTTTCAGTTTTATCTGGAAGCCAGGGATTAGTTGGAACATTGGTATAGAACAAGTCCTTTATCATTTCCTTATAAGTACTATATTGCTTGCCGAATTGGTTGAACAGCGATTGCTTGTATTCTTCTATTTCTTTCTTGTTATGCGATTTGGCGAAACTTGTAATCTTCTGACTCCAGACATAGTTTACTTTCATCATTAGCCATCGAGAGACGATACAATCCCAAAGGTTATGACCTCGAATTAATTGCCAATAGTCGTCAACATGAATACTTGAAAGTACCAACAAACACTCGTTTTGAATTATCTTTTCCTTATAGATGGCAAACTCTGTATGAAACATTGATATAATTGCCTTGCGGTGTTGTGCTTCTAAAAGTTGAAAATTCCAGTTTCCAATGGCTTTAGACAAATATGATTTCCATGGCCTATTATCCCTCACCTTAAAGCACATAATAAAAGGCACTAAATTAGAACATGAAGTTGACAAATCATATAGTATTGATAAATACTCATTGTAAAAACTTGCAATATTCAGTTTCTGCATTAAACCTTCCATAAACTGTGGACTAGCCAAAACATTTTCCAAGCTATAATATGTAGTGTTGAAAATATATTTATTGTGGCGAATCATGTCTGTAAATTCAGAGTAACCTTCCACGATAGTATCAAAATCAGCGTCAACACATGCAATCTTGTTTTTCCCGAAACCTGACATTGACAATACTACAGCCTTGCCATTACCGATTATGCTGTCAGTTCCATTTAGTGTGCCTTGGCTATTAGCAACTGTATCCCTATTGGATTCTTCTACTGCTTTCTTATTAGTGGTAACTTGAAAATCATAGTTGTAAGTGTTTCCGAAAGTTGTAAGCGCATATTCCCAAAAGGGAACATCCTCATCGCCCTCAACATAAGCATACACCACTTCCTTACTCGGAGTATGTGTGTAATGCTTAATCTTTGAAATATAGTTGCTTGTAGGAGTTACATCCATTGATATAAACGCTTTACAACTTCTCTGTAATGCTACTCATCTGAATAGTGTACTGTTCCCATCCTCTAAGTAAGATACCTGGTGAATGGGAAGTCATAACTATTTGACAGTTAGGATTCAAACTTAATATATTGTCAATCAAATGTGATTGCCAATCCAAATGCAATGATATTTCGGGCTCGTCCATCAATAGGATAAACTCCTGCCCCCTTTCTAAAAGGACAGTTAGCATGATAATCAAGAGTTGCTTTTCACCACTGGAAAGTTGTCTTGTAGTAAGCCTGTCTCCGTCAACCAGAAAATGTAACTCGCTACGTTTGGTATCTATTTCCTTTCCTGTACTTTTAAAGCTATCATTAATAATTGATAGGAATTTATTATTCGTGCTGTAAATGGAGTTGTAAATGTTTCTAATGTTATCAGACCTGTCTTGTACATTTCTACTCAGCACATCTTTCAGTTGTTGGGCTAAATCAGACATATAATAAGCATAGTCCTTTTCAAGATCAGACAATGTTTCGTCTAAGAAACTGTCTTTGTCATTCTTACTCTTTTGAGGAATATCGAATGTAGAGACAAAATCTACATGAGCAGCATTTTTGAAATCTTTAGGTTTGATATTTCCACCATTCTTTTTGTATGCCGTAATATCCGCATTGAGTATGCGTTCTGACAAGGTTTTATCGTTGGCGTCTTTCAAGTCCGATTCCACCTGTGCAGCCAAAGCCTGTAGCAACTCGTCGTTTTGAGTTTTTTTCAAACTTAACAAGCTGTCCTTAAAGTGCCTGTAATATAGACTTATATTATCGTCACCATCAATGAAGTTCAATACGCACCTTTCTATATTGGTATCTTTGAGCGTTTGAGACAAAAAATCCCTTATCAGCCTTATCAAGTTTGTCTTGAAGGAGCCGTTGTCTCCAGTAAGGATATTGACCTTTGGATCTAGATTGCTCTTTAGCCTCCAGTGACCAAACAGCCCAACTATATCGAATGATTTTAATTTCATAGCCATTTACTTTTTGAATACAGGGTCGTTGTCAAACAAATTCGGCTGTGATTCATCGAATTGTCTTTGCTTTCCCTCCAAAGTCATCCTATAATCATCATCTTCACCGACTTTGGAAACAAAAGGCACCTCATAATCATAGGCATGAGATGTCCCGTCTTCATCATAACGTATCTTGTACCTTAGCGTACAAATAATGTTTGTACCCGATCGGAAATTGCATTCTCCATTCTCCGACTTTACTTTAAACTCACTGGACAACACTTTAAAAGTGATAGGTCGATTATTGTAAAGACCGGCCCATTTCTTTTCACTCTTCATTAGCACAGGGCTTACAATATAGATTTTAGCATTATCTATAACCTTTTCGTCTGGTTCTACTTTTTCTATCAATGACAAGAAGTCTTTTCTTCCAATGCTTACAGTATCGTCAGAATTGATAGCAAAGTTCTGCCCACGTGTTAAGTCTACACTTTCAATATCATTGCTCTTTAATATCGAAGTATAGAAGTTATTCCTTTGATTGGTTATGTAGTAATTGGATGACAGCGATTTTATGTCTTCTTCAAGTATGTGTTTGCTTCTGAAAATCTTTTCCAATTCATCATGCTGTTCTCCTGAGTTATTGATAAGGCTTTCCATACCAATACTTTTCTTGTTGAAGAAGCCTTCTTTTAACATATATGTCAGTGCAGAGAGTAATGCCCTATCTTTCTCATATCCTTTGCACAGTTCAAATTGAAAGTATCTTACCACACTCCCTTGCCCAAGTGAAGATGTCTTTATGTTCAACTTTGTACGGAAAGCTTTGGCGCAATAGTTGGCAGCACGAAGAAAGACTTGCGTTCCTTCGCTTTCTATATTAGCATCCATTACATGGCTATTATTGTTTGTAAGCCCGTAATGTATCGACAACCCGTCTTTTGTTACTATGTCCACCATAAAAGTAGCTTTTATTTTGCAAAAATAGGAAGAAATTCTATAACTATCAAATTTTTAGCTTAAAAAATTTCATTCCGTATACTATTCCCCTCCTTTTCAAGGAGGTTTAGGGAAGATCTTCTATCTCTTCACCTGCCCCACAAGCATCCATGCCAATGCTTTCAACTGTTTTATATAGTCCCAAACGGGACATGTAGAAAATGTACCTTTCAAATCAAAGTTATTTATCGGCGTTTTCTCCTATCTCGAGACTGTAGTCCGAGATAGTATTTATACAGAAGAGCAAATTGATAATTTTTATGAACTGAATTACCAAGTCTAATAAACTTTGATCGAATAATTCCATTAATTGTCAGAAAGTCTATAATTTGATCTTTTGTATGATTATCCTTCAAGTCACAATTGTCAAGTATCAAATCCAAAAGTTCGAAGAACTCCTGTTGTGTTAACTGTTCTTTTTTATACCTGTGAGATGCCTTATCCCTTATATAATCGAATATAGGGATTAAATCCACATTACCTCTCTCGGAAGCTAAGTCTTTAAAATGATTTTCTACAGCTTCAGACCTTGCCTGACCATTTGTATAATATAATGGAGACAGTATTGGTATCTCCGTTTTGTCCTTTTTCAAGGCTTCCCTTATCGATATTGTTAGTAAATCTATAAAAGGCCGCAAGCTTATAGTTCCATTAGCATTCTTTAAGTTTAAGAAAAACCAGTCGTAACTTTCTCCAAACTTGGGTGACCCTTTAGTATCAGCATATTTGCCAAAGAACACAGAGCAAAGATGTTTTAGCGTGTAGTCGTCCAAAGGTGGTTGATTTCCTGCTTTAGTTAAGTTGCTCTTAACCTTGTTGGTATATATGTGTGGATAATCATAAAGTTGCATTATCCGGAAAAATCTATCCTTTGAATTCGACAAAACCAGCTTAAAAAAGTATGCGAACAGCTCTTGGCGATTCCATTCTATATCAATAGTTCGATTCTCAAGTTCATTTTTGTTATTAATGTTTGTAATTTTATCATACAGATCACTTCTTAGAAAGAGTTTAGGTGAGATGCAGTTAAAGGACATTTTTTTGCAAAGGTTAATCAGCGGGCTTATTCTTTCGGACCATTTATGAGGTTTTACGATAACGTCCAAGTCGTCAAATATGATTACTATCTGCTCTTTGTTGTTATGATATAAGTATTTATCCAAATTGGATAAATCTTCTTCTATCTTCATGACTTGTTCGTTACTCTGTATAATCTGGCGAAACCATTCCGCTGTAGCATTATCGTCCTTTATGGCCTTTACATCTAATGAAGTCTCGTAACCATATGGTTTTTCCAGCATGATGGCATCCCAAATGTATACAGTCCAAAAACGTTCGAAAAAGAGATCTGTACCATTTGAGAAATCATCACTGTCGAATTTTATAGTGTCTATCATCTTACTCGAGCGTTCTACAGCATGTATGAACATATAATCATTGCTTTCCTTGTTAGCACGCTCACGAAGTTCTGAAACAATATATTGATTTTTGAGAGACCTGTAAATATAGCTTTTGCCTGTTCCTTTGTTCCCTATAACTAATATTTTGTCAGGGTTGAACAAATCCTCCATGCATTCTCTATAGAAGTATCGCTTTTCTTTGAATTCTATGTCAAAATCCTCTATATCCTCAGCATAAAGCTTCGGCATGTTTTCTTGTAAATCTTTAAGTATTTCAACTTTTAGTTTCCTGGCCTCTGATTCTTTAGAAGATGAATCTCCTAATTGTGGTTCTGCTTTACTTTGCTCTATAGTGGAGGTAACATGCTTCTTTATGTCGTTTGTCTTATTGTTAATATCAGCTTTATTGTCTTCTGCTACATCATATATAGCATCAAACAAGGCATTGTAATCAGGAAAAGTATTCCCTTGAATTATATCTATATAGTCTTCCCTATCTTCATCTATTGTTCCAAGGACTTTTAAGACGTCACTGTATGGAATAGGGAACATCTTTATGCTATACGGATTATCCTTGACTGGAAAGGATAATAAATAACCGTTAACTGTGTCTTCAAATGACTTGAACCACCGTCTTTTGCCCTGAGCCGGTATAATTGAGTTTGCAAGGATTAAATTTGGACAGTTCTCTTGTTTAAGTAAGTTTAGGAAGAAGTACAGTCCAGGATATGTTTGTTCATTGTTACCAAAGAAACCAACAACACAATTGGACAGTCTGAATGCAGATACACCAAAAATGTCATTAAATCCTGTTCTTGAGTCTATTAGCAAGACATCTGGATTAATGTCGTTTTTTATCAGCTCAAATAATTGCCTAAACTGCTCTACCAAAACGTCTTTACTGAATGTGTCCAGCCTTGTCAGACCGTTTAGATAATGTATAAGATTTGTTGGGAAACGTTTTCCTACACTTTCAGACACATCCAAATTACCGGCTGGAAATACATATATAGAGCCTTTGCCAGAATAAAATTTTGACACCTCCCAATAATAATCCTTAAGGACTATATTTTCTAACCCATCCTGACTGTCAATAAAAAATTCGACTAGACCATTCTTGTAGACAGGATGCGATGGATTCTCTATAAAGAAGTTGGTAAATCCAGGTGCCTCAAAATCGCAGTCCAATATAACCACCTTCTTTTCATAATGATTTGAAAGGTATGCAGCGCATGATGCTAAAGTTGTTGAACGGCCTACACCACCCTTGTAACTGTAAAACGTAATTACAGGAAATTCATTTCTCGTATTTTTCTCTATAGGATTTAGAAGATTAGACAAATGTTTCTGTGTTGAAGAAACATTTACTTTATCCTTGCTCGAGAAGATAGACTCGTAAATATCTTCATTATCCCTGTATTCTTGTTGACTTATTATTTTGAATTCAACATTAGGATATTCTTCTTTAAGACTTTCCATAATTGAGTTGTCATTAGAGATAACATAACAATTAGTGGTATTGTTGAGGGTAAGAAGAATCTTGTAATCACTAATACCACCCTCCTTTAAAAGTTGGTTTAGCTTCTTTTCTATAGTTTCTATGTTACAAAATAGCTTTATCATATTGGAAATTTTTGTATAATTGATTTTTCAATGTCATCTATTACATTTAAATATTCCTTGAAATCATCAACAGTTATTCCATTACCCAAAACCTCTTTTGGCTCCTGATAGCGCAACTCTATCCTCCATTTGGAGAACAACAGCTGTATCTTTTTGTCTTTATGCTTATGTCCAATCAAAGGTAAAGAACTGAAATCACAATTATGAGTTTTAGCATATGTAGCCTTCAGAGACAAATCATGCGTCTTAAAACTGGCACTTTTGAAATGCTTATTGTCTTCTATTTCTCCTTTACATCTTAAACAGTTGAAGAAAGCATAACTCAAAAGAGTCTCGATAATATATCCGCTGAGATAATAGGCATTATTAAGAAGGGCTTTTTTCTCTTTTTCATGTCCCTTACCTAATTCTTCATACCGATTAACAATCTCATGACAGCATAACGCATGACGCTTGGCGGCACCAAGAAATTCAATATATTTCATAAAATTGAGATCAAATCTAGCATAAAGGTGTTCTATATTATGTTAGGAGTAATCACTCTTTATTTATTTTTTATTTCAACTTTTGCTTATTCACCATAACCGTATTATCTAATTCCTTTGTATTACTGAATATGGCAGCAGAATGGCCACTAATAAAATAGCATTGATCTGCCCCTAATGATGTGATATCACCATAATTCGGATATTTCATGATTATCTCATTCACATCCAATAGATTGCCTTTAAATCCGAGCTGTTCTATTATATTATTCATATTATAAAAGTCTTCTAACTTTTATTTTTGATTATAAGGTGACTTTGATAATGCAATATCAATGTTCTTTATTACTACTTGCTTCGTAGAAAAATGTTTATCTATGTTTGATAAGATTAAAACAACTTCTAACAATATTCGGGCCAAGATATGACAGGAGCGCAGCTACGCGAGTCTTCTTTCTTGCCTTAGAGTTGAGCAAGACTTTTGTGCGGTATTCTCTTACTTTTGCATAGAGTTCCTTCTTCCTTGGATAGTCATCAGGCATACTAAGCAAGATGTGAAAGGCAAAACTGAGCATCCTGCAATAGTAGGCTTCCTTACAACCAGTCAGAAGGTCTTCATGAGCTTTAAAAGAATCGAATATCTTCATAGCGCTGTCCATCTTCTCATTACTAAAGACAGAGCCTTCAATGCTGTCGCTGCGTAACAGATAATAATACAACTCTACAGCCTTAAATGCTATCTTATCACACTGCTTGAAAAGCTGATAGGTGGTTGGCAGGTCCTCAAAGAGCAGCCCCTTAGGATAGCGTATACCTGACTCGAAGAGAGAACGATGATAAAGTTTTCCCCAGGCAGTAGTATCGAACTTCTCCTGATAGAACATCTGTTCAAGAGCCTTATCAGCATTCCAACAATATTCTTGTCCGTCAGACTGGAAGGAATGTGTTTGTTTTCCGAATTCGTCAAAGGCTACAGGATTGATAATGGAAACTTTAGTCTGATATTTATTTATCAAAGCGTACAATGTCTCAACATAAGTCGAAGCAACATAATCATCACTGTCTACGAAGCAAATATATTCTCCCGTAGCCACATCAATAGCTACATTACGTGCGTCAGACAGACCTCCATTCTTCTTATGGATGACCTTAACACGTTTATCTTTCCCTGCATATTCGTCACATATTGCCGGACAGCCGTCTGGAGAACCGTCATCTACAAACCATATTTCAAGATTGTGATAGCTTTGGTTTGAAATACTATCCACACAGCGTCGAAGATATTTCTCAACATTGTAAATTGGTATAATGATACTGATTAACGGTTTCATAATTGATTGTAAATATTAACACATGCACCATTCCCAATAGTAGAACCGCCAGACTGAAAAACCTTTCTAATCCTTTCTTCTATCTACGAAATGGAATAACCATTTCACGAAGTCAAACCCAAAGAAAGAAGCGAGACAAGCTATTTTCGACTTTAACGGCGATTGTCTATTGAAAATAATACTTATCCTACTTTCTTTGATATAGTCTCGAAGAATGCCACCCCCAGAATAAGACTTAGGCATCTTAACTAATAAGTGGAAACTAAATGTCGTAAGTTTACTTCGCAATGCCTTCTTGGCTGGTTGCAATTGTGGCTCGTATGACCGCATGAGCTTAAAAACTTGTAAAGCGCTGTCCATTTTCTTTTCAGAGAAAGGAGCACCTTCGATGCTCCCTTTACGGAACATATAGAAGTAAATGGGCTTACTGGTAAAAGCTACTTTCTCACATTTCAACATTAACTTAAATGTTGTCTGTAAGTCTTCAAACAGCTGGCCTTTAGGATAACGGATGCCTTCAAACAATGACCTATGGTACATCTTAACGCATGCAGAAACATCAAATCCTTTCTGATAGAACATATTGCTTAAGGCCGTATTTCTATCCATCTTGAATTCTTTCACCTTGACTGCTGGCATCGTAGGTGTTTCCCCTTCCGGGAATATGTGCCAAGATGCAATGCTCATCTGTGCCTTATATCTCTCTATGAGAGAGTATAATGTTGAAATATAATCAGGAGTTACATAATCATCACTGTCTATAAAAGTAATGTATTCTCCTTTAGCAACATCAAGAGCAGCATTCCGAGCGTCACTCAGCCCACCATTAGGCTTATGTATTACATGAATACGTTTGTCCTTTTGAGCATATTCGTCACATATTGCCGGACATCCGTCAGGCGAGCCATCATCCACCAACCAAACTTCCAAGTTCTGGTAAGTTTGGTTGAGGATACTATCTATACACTTGGGTAAATATAGCTCCACATTATAACAAGGAACAATAACACTAACTAAAGGTTGATCTTTCATAATTATTTCCAATACATATCAACAATATCATGCATTGTAGTTTGCTGATTTAAAGGTGGAGGTGTCATATAGTCACCATATTGAACCTTCAAATAACTATCATAGTCAGCAATTCCTTTAAAAACATATTGTTCAAAAGGATAATCGATATAACTATTAAATAATTCAGCTTTCAATATCGAAGTTTTGTTGGCATCTACTAAAAAGCCACAATATTTTCGAGTTTTATTAGAACTCGCACAACTAAATTCATCAAATTTTCTCAAAACATATTTCATAGGAATGAAAAATGAGAAAGGTTTAGCTAAAAGTATTGCTATATTTTTAACTAAAGAGACCTTTTTAGTAGGTTCCATTATTTTAGACACAAATATACGTTTCCAAAACTTTACTTTTTTTACTACAGACAAAGCTTCATCATAAGAATCTGCAAAATAATCTATAGGAAAAACATCTATATAAATACCTAATCCCTGAACAGTCGCCTTCTCTATACGAATCGTACGCTCATCACAAACTTTCATAAAAGGATAGTTATATTCTTTATCCTTTCGATAATCATAGGCTTTATAAGTTTTGTTATTAAAACTATTAAATAGTTTACAAAACTTCTCATAGTCAGGTCTTGGCATCATAATATCAATATCATCATCCCAAGGAATAAAACCATGATGTCTAACAGCGCCCAACATTGAGCCAAAAGCCAAAGAGTATCTTATGTCGTTTTCTATACAGAACACATGTATATATTGCATCATATCTAATTGGATATGACGCAATTCATTCACATCAGTTATTTTTTTCATCAGAAATATAGAAATTAGATGAAACCCTTCTTCTGTAAATCGCTAAAAGCAGCAATCAACTTATCATAGTCCTCTGTTGTCAATGCTCCAATATGTCCAACACGGAAAATTGAATCTTTCATGTCACCACCATTCGGGCAAATCCACATACCATACTCATCCTTAATCTTCAGGAAGATATCGTATGCAGAAGCTGTTGTTGGATGAAGCGGTGTAACTGCATTCGAAAGTGATTCTGAGACAATTTCAAAAGGCAATCCCTTTATTTTATCTCGGAAGTAGGTTGCTAAAGCGCCGATTCTAGCGATTTCTCCTTCAACACCACCATTGGCATCAATCTCTTTCAAACGAGCATTAATCTGACGAAGAATACCAACAGCTGGGGTCCAAGGTGTCTGACCACGTTCCATATTCTTCAACGCTATCTTCAAATCAAAGTATTGACACACACACTTAGTATTGTTAACTCGATTAATTGCCTTTGGAGAAAGTACCATTACAGAGATACCAGGAGGACAAGCCAACGCTTTCTGACTACCAGTAATCATAATATCAGCCC
>ERZ773276.1198-NODE-1198-length-21322-cov-41.439225_pt1 | contig 21322 bp, 15 predicted proteins | sample MGYA00511386_ERZ773276 | MGnify/ENA primary metagenome ERZ773276 (study PRJEB29015, sample SAMEA2737778) | human gut metagenome | biome: human gut; feature: human-associated habitat; material: faeces | place: China | collected 2012 ...
CTTTGGAGAGGGGTTGGGGGTGAGGCTGTAGGGGGTGAGGCTGGGCTTGGTTAGGGAAGGGCTTCATATTCATTATGAAATCATTCTATTTCTTGCTGTTGGGCCTGATCATGAGCCTGACAGCAACAGCAGACCCCGCGTTGATCACAACCACGCTCAAGGGTCATATCACTGACGCCACAGACGGAGAACCGCTCGTCGGCGTCGTCGTGTCCATACCGGAACTCCAAGAGAGCACTGTCACCGACGCTGATGGCAACTATGTCTTCTCTGCGCTGCCGCAGCGCACGGTCAGCGTGCAGGTCAGCTACCTGGGGCATCAGAATCAGGTGAAGAAGATCGACCTGAAGAAAACCACGCAACTCGACTTCGTCATGAAGGAGCAAAACGCTATGCTCGGCGAAGTTGTCGTCACGGGACTGACGGGTAAGTCGCTGATGAAAGACTCACCAACGCCAATCTCCCTTGTCAACGCCGACATGCTGCGCACCACTCCGTCCACCAATATCATCGACGCGCTGAGCCATCAGCCCGGCGTGGCGCAGGTGACCACGGGCGGCGGCATCTCCAAACCCGTGATCCGTGGTCTTGGCTTCAACCGTCTCGTCGTCGTCAACGACGGCATACGCCAGGAGGGCAACCAGTGGGGTGCCGAGCACGGCGTGGAGGTCGACGCGCAAGGTGTCTCCTCTGCCGAGATCATCAAAGGTCCGGCCTCGCTGATGTACGGTTCGGATGCCCTCGCCGGCGTCATCATCTTCCACGGCGATCCCGTCATGGCTCACAACACCATCGGCGGAGAGGCTACTACAGAATACCAAAGCAACACGGGACTCATCAATTACTCGCTCAATTTCCGCGGCAACCAAAACGGATGGGTATGGAACGGACGGTGGACCGACAAGCGTGCGCACGACTACCACAACCGTGCCGACAACTATGTCGTAGGCTCACGCTTCCGCGAGCAGGACGCCGAGGCAATGGGCGGATACAACGGCGGATGGGGTTACAGCCATCTCACGGCCAGCATCTACCACCTCACGCCAGGTATCGCCGAGGGCGAGCGCGCCGACGACAGCAAGAGCTACAGCAAGACACTGCCTTTCCAGCAGATCCACCACTACAAGGTGGTGAGCGACAACGCCTACTATCTCGGCAACAGCACACTGCACGCCATCGTCGGCTATCAGCAAAACCGCAGGCAGGAATACGAGGAGAGCGCTGACGAGCCGGGACTGGACATGATGCTCCACACGCTGAACTACGACATCCGCTACATCCTGCCGGAACAGAGCGGATGGAAGGCTACCGTAGGTGCCAACGGCATGTGGCAGCGCAACATGAACAAGGGCTCGGAATATCTCATCCCGGGTTATCAGCTCTTCGACTTTGGCGCCTTTGCCACCACATCCTATGCGAGAGGTTCCTGGTCGTGGTCGGGCGGTTTGCGCGTAGACCACCGTCATGTTCATGCTTACGCCTTAGATGACCATTTCGACCGTCTCTCCCGCAACTTCACGAGTGTGTCGGGATCTGTCGGGGCGGTCTATCACGTCAGCGACAACATGAACCTGCGGCTCAACGCGGCGAAAGGTTTCCGTGCACCGGGCATCAGCGAGCTCTCGGCCAACGGCGTGCATGAGGGCACACAACAGTATGTCCTCGGCAACGGACAGCTCAAGGCTGAACACAGTTGGCAGGTGGATGCCGGATGGGACTACACCTCGCGGTGGGTGACGGCACAGCTTTCGCTCTTCGCCAACTACATCGACAACTATATCTTCACCGCCCGTCAGGGTGACCAGCGGCGCGAGGATGTGCCTCTCTACCAATATACTCAGGGCGACGCGCGTCTGCTCGGTGGCGAGGCGATGATCGACTTCCACCCCGTGGAGCGTCTGCACTGGCAAAACAGTTTCTCCTATGTCAACAGCGTACAGCGCCATCAGCCGCGTGAGTCGCGCTATCTGCCCTTCACGCCCGCTCCCCGTTGGAATGGTGAACTGCGCTACACGCTCATCCGCGACGGCAAGACACTCGACCACACCTTTTTGGCTGCCAACATGGAGTGCAACCTGCGACAAAACCACTACTACATGTTTGGCGGCACGGAGACGGCAACGCCCAGCTACACACTCTTCGGCCTGGCTGCCGGTACGGACTTCAAGCACAGCGGCAAGCGTCTGGCTACGCTGTCGCTCTCGGCGACAAACCTCTTCGACCGCATCTATCAGAACCATCTCAGCCGACTGAAGTATATCGGTGGCGTGAATCCCGACAACGGTCGAATGGGACTGTTTAACATGGGACGCAATATCACAGCCAAGTTGACGTTATACCTATAATATAATAAGGTATATCATCATGGAAGAAAAAGACATGAAGTGCACCACACGGTCGAGCGAATACCTCATTCGCCGGCCGTGGATGACAGTAAGAAAAGACGTGGTCGTGCATCCCGACGGTCGTGTGCAGCCGGAATACTACGTTCTGGAATATCCCGACTTCATCAACGTCATCGCCATCACCACTGACGGCCGCATCATCATGGAGCAGCAATGGCGGCAGGCTGTCGGCGAGGTGTCGCTGGAGATCCCCGCCGGCGTGGTGGAGAAAGGCGAGTCGCCTCTGCAGGCGGCCCGGCGCGAGTTGGCAGAAGAGACGGGATTCACGGGTGGCACGTGGGAGCAGCTGCTCGTCACCACGCCAAACAGCAGTACGGCGACGAACCACTGCTATACGTTTGTGGCGCGCGGTGTGGAGCAGACCACCACGCAGCACCTCGATGCCACGGAGGATCTCCGCTACTTCTTTGTCTCGGAAGACGAGCTCTTCGCTATGCTCAAGGACGGCAAGATCCATCAGGCCATGATGGTAGCGCCACTGTGGAAGTACTTCCATGACCGCAAATAGCCGGGTTGTCAACAGTTATCAGGATCATTGATATAGAAACGAAAGAAAAGCAAATAGAGCGAGCGGAGAGTCGTCTTGTCGTGCTTCGCGGCAAGCAGGTGATCATTGACCGCGATGTGGCGGAATTATATGGCTTTGCAAAGCGAGTGTCTCTATGACGAATACAGGTGATTTTTTGTGTATAAGAAAAGGTCTTCGTGCAGATCTGTCATTGTTACAGACCAACACGAAGACCTTTTTAGTTTGTCTTCTCTTATGTACGTATAATGAGTGACGAGGAGTGGGATGATCTCTGTGCTTTATTTCAGCAGTTCAGCGAGCTTGTCGGCGAGGTTCTGTCCGCGGACATCCATGTCCGTGGCAATGATCTTGCCGGTGGCTACGTCGAAGAGATACATGGCCGGGATGGCACGGATGTGGTAGAGATTAGAGAGCGAGCCGTCGGCATCGAGGAAGCTCGGCCACTGCAACTTCTCGTCGGCGCATGCCTTCTTCCACGCCTTGCGGTCGCGGTCCGTGGAGATGCTGATGACCTGGAAACCTTTGTCCTTGTACTTGGCATACTGAGCCTTGACGTTAGGAATCTCCATGCGGCAGGGATGGCACCAGCTAGCCCAGAAGTCGATGAGGGCCACTTTCTTACCGGCTATGAGGCTTGCCAGCGTGTGGGGCTTGCCGGCTTCGTCCTTCACGGTGAACGGCGTGATCGGTGTGCCTGCGCTGCCACCGGGGTTCAGCTCAGCGTAGACCTTCTTTCCATACCAGCTGTTTTTGGCTGCCGGCGACATAGCGTCGAAGATCGCCTTGTCCTCCGGACGGAAGTAGTTCATGAAGTTCATCATCAACAGCGGACCCCAGAACGAGTCTTTATGAGCGTTGATGGTGCTGTCGAGACGAAACTCCACGTCGTGGAAAAAGATGCTGTCGGCCTCCAACATGGCTTTGTACTCACTGCTGGCTCTGATCGCCTTGCGCTCGGCATCGGTCTTGGCGTTGCTCAGCTGTCGCTGTACACCGGCATATTTCTTGGCGTTGCCCTCATAGATCTTGTCGAGATCGTCGCGCACGGAGTACATCTTGTTGTACTCATCGGTCAGTGGTGAGCCGGTGACTTTCATGTTGGCGAAGTCATAGACGGGGAGTCCCTGGCTGGTACCTTTCTGCTTGACATCGGCCGAGATGGTGATGTTGGAGTTGTCGAGCATGAACTTTCCCATGCCGAAGCTGTCCTTGACTCTCATCCAGATGAGGCGTGGATCATTCTGCTGGCCTGTGAGCGCTATCTGTCCGTCCTTCACGGTGGCTGTGGCGATGGGCTTCTCGTGGTCGTGGCTCATGGGTACGAGTTCGATCACGGTACCGTCGGGCAGGCCGTTGAGGGTAGCCTTGACGGTGTAGCTTTGCGCATTGGCGACCATGGCGATGAAGGCCAGGGCTGCTGTCAAAAGTTGGTTTTTCATGTTGCTATAGCTTTATTTTTACTTGGTTATTATCGTTGTTTATTCTGCGTCAATATTTGTCATGTCTACGATCTTGCCCCATCCTGTGGTGATGACCGGGTTGCTGGGAGAGCCGAACATAGGTCCGAAGGACGAGGTGGGCACGCCGTAGTTGACATCCATCTCGTATTGCACGAGCTTGCCCTCCTGCTTGTTGCTGTCCCACACGCCGATCCAGAGGATGCAGTTGCTTGTCGGCCATCCGCCGCCGTTACTGCCCCAGATATAGAAGGCGGTGATCTCTTCGCCGGGCTGGCAGGTATAGACCGTGTGGGACGTCGTCTCGCCGCTCGACGTGGAGAAGGAGTAGACAGCGTTGTCGGTGGCATAGTAGAATGCCTGACCGGCGGTGTTGGCCGTGAAGCGCGTCGCCTTGTCGATGTCGGTGCAGCCTGAGAGGTTGAGCACCGAGCGCGCTCCGTCAGCACTGAAGTCGCCCTTGTCCACCACATTGTAGAACTGGTAGCGATAGAGCATCGGCGTGCCGTCGACATCGGTGACGACATAGGTCTGGTTGCTGCCGCCCTGGAAGATTGCCTTCACCGTGCCGGGCACGTTGTTGGCATCGACGACGGCATCGCTGACAGTGGTCTTGAAGGTTCTCAGCTGCGTGCCTTTGGCGTAGTAAGGGCAGAAGCGATGGTGTTTGCTGTCGTAGAGCACCTGCCAGGCGTTGATGGCACCTTGTATAGGACTCCACGAGTTGACCGTGGCTTTCATCAGGAAGGACGCTGCGTCGTAGTCGCCGGCGATGGGTGCGGAGAACTTGCGGTCGTTGGCTTTGTTGGCGTAGAGCACATGCAGCTTGCCGTTGTTGAGGAGGAAGTCGCAGTTGTTGGTGAAGAAACTGTTTTGCGGGTCAAATTTCTCGGGCGTGGAGTAGAACATCGAGTTCCAGTCGTTGACCGTCATCAGTCCTTCCTTGCTCAGCCGGTAGAGGTTGTCCGATGTGGCCACGAGGTATCCGTCCTTGACAGCTTTACCCGTGGTGGTGCCTCGGATGAATCGTGGCTTGCCCTTGAGCGTGGTGCCGTGGAGCGTGCTGTAGTAGCGGTAGATGCAACTGTCGCCATAGATCAGCATCAGCGGCGACTGATAGACCTCGATGTCGGTGCCGCCGTCGCGCTCGGTGAGCAGATAGAGTCCGCCGACGGAACTCATGGATTCCACCTTGGTGTAATTGGAGTAAGTGGTGTAGTAAGCCCTTTGGCCGTTGACCGTGTCCTCAGCCAGACAGTAGAATCTGTATTGTCCCGGCTTCAGGTTGCACGTCCAGTCGAGGGCCAGCTGATGGCTGATGGTGTCGGCAGGCGGGTATACCTGCTTGTTGCCGACCTGCACGGGCTGGTAGGAATAATTGGTATAGGTGAGGTAGAACCAACTGTAGCGGAGCCGCTCGGGATGGTCGTACTTGATCTTCGGGGCGAACTGTATGCGCTCGCCGGGTTTCATGGGGTGCTCAAGAGCCATGCGCTCGTCGTTGCTCATGCCCGTGGTGTCGAATACGATCTTGCCCACCTGGTCGTCGGAGAGATAGTTGTAGTTGCCGTCGTCGCTGTAGCATGCTCCTAAGCAGAACAGCGTGGCGAGGGCGCAAAGGAAGAATATGGCTTTTCTCATATCTGTTACTTCTTTATAAGGTTAGAACTCCACGAGCACGCCGTTCTCGTCCTTGAGGGGATTGCCCGGGTGCGCGTCGTTGTAGTCTTGCAGTGCGTTTTGGAACTTGATGCGCAAGTTCATCAGTTCGCCCCAGGAGAGCTGGTCAGTGTCGAACTCGGTGATGCCGCCGGCGTTGGCGATCATAAAGCGGTACTTCGTGTTGCTGTACTCTCCGAAGAACTCCTGGAGTTTGTCCCAGTTCTTTGGTTTCGAGAGGATGTCGTTCCAGACGAGCAGCAAGTGATTGCCCTCGTTGACACCGGGCTGGAAGTCGTCAGAGGGTGCCACCTTGATGTAGAGTCTGACAGTCTGCTGTTGCAGCGAGGCGTCGCGGCGCAGCGTCACGGGGAAGGCTGCCGAGTTTTTTCCCGCCGGTATGGTCACCGTGGCGGGTAGGCTATACTGCTGTGAAGTGGCAGTGGTGCGGTCGTTGTCTACCACGATGCTGGCCGTGCGGTCGTGGTCTTGTGCTGTGCCCATGACGACGGCGTCGACCATCATCACCTTTTCGGTGGTGTCGGCGGGATAGGTGACAAAGGAGAAGGTCAGCGAGTCGCTGCCTACTGTCCATGCCTCCGGTCCGACGAGTCTCACGCGTGGTGTGTCGCGGTAATAAAAGTCCTGGTCGTTGGAGCAGGCAACCATCGTCATGGCCAGCACGGCGCCCAACAGATATCTTGTAATCTTTTTCATCTTTCTGTAATCTATAAGAACTCGTAATTCGTGATTAGAATAACTCTTCATTCCTGATTCAATATATAACAACTCGTCGTTCTAATTTCGTTACCATTCAGCGAATGGAACAGAAGTCTTGCCGATCGCTATTTTTTTGTCAAGAATTAGAGAATTGTAGAATTTCTCACGCATCATTGTGAATTGATAAGAATTGGAGAATATTAGCAGCATGGCAGCTTTCCTTCAGATCATTCTTTTTCATTCCTGACGATGGAAGAATTCTCTCATTCTCAAATTCTTGAGATAAAATAGTTACCCAAATTCATCATTAGAACAATTCATCATTAGAACAATTCATCATTCAACATTCAATTGTCATAGCCTCCGAACTCCACATCGTTCTCGGGAATGGGCAGCACATAGACGCTTTTGCCCGGCTTGATGGCCGTGCCGGCGATCTGTTGCGCGTTGCGTCGCTTGTAGTAGAAGAAGAGCTGTCCGCCCTCGCCGACGAACTCCTTGCGGTATTCCTTGTAGATCTCCTGCTGGATCTGCTGCGGCGTGAGGCTGCTGTCGAGCGGGAAGAGCTTGAGGTTGCGGTTGTCGCGCACCTCGTTGAGCAGCTCCACGGCCTTTGCCGGATCGCTGTCCTCCAGGCACTCGGCGGCGATATACCATGCCTCGATCATGCGCAGCAGGGGATAGAGATCGTTGTATTTTCCGCCCTCGACATGCCAGAACTTGCAGAGATACTTCGTGTCGCCGTCCATGGTGTAGCCTTTGAGGTAGCGGTAGTCGTTGCCGAGTCCCCGGCTCACCTCGTAGATGTCCTGCTGAGTGGCGTCTGAGGGGTTGAGCACGTCGTCACCGCCTTTCTTGGCGAAATAATAGTTGGCAATGTCCTCCCAGTTGTTGACGGTGAGATGGAAGAGGTGCTCGGTGGTGAAGGCCATGTCGAGTTCGTTGAGTGCCGTCTGCTGCATGTCGGTATAGTCGATCCAAGAGAAAGGTGTGCTCGACTTGTCGTCGATGGCATGGATGACCTCATTGGCATATTTCAGCGCGTTGGTCTTGTCGCCGTCCCAGAGATAGGCGCGCGCCAGTGTCAGCGCGCATGCATAGTAGTTGAAGTAGCAGGAGCGGTCGGCACGGAACTGATAGCGGTTCTTCGACAGCCGCAACGAGTCGTGGCTGAGCTCCTGGTGAGCGGTGAGCAGGTCGCTGATGATGAGTTGCATGGTCTCCTTGACGCTCTTCTGCGGCACGACATTGGTAGCGTATTCCGTGACGTAGGGCACGCCTTTGGCTTCGGCGTCCGTGCCGGGGGCGGCGGCGAAGAGACGCATCAGGTCGAGATGGAGGAAGGCACGGAGTCCGTAAGCCTCGCCGCGATAGATATGATAGTGATTGCCGGTGAAGCGGGTGGAGTCGGCCTTGTCGATATTGCGGATGAGGATATTGAGGTTGGCGATGCAGTTATAGGTGTTGCGCCATATCTCGTCGATGGTGCTCTTGCTTGTCGACTGCGTGTAGTCGAAGTCGTTGGCGTAGCGCCATTTGCCGTTGGCACTGACATTGTAGGAGTGGGAGAGGACTTCCACGAAGCCGATGCCCATGTTCTGTCCGTACATCTGCGGAGTGGCCATGGCGGTATACACGCCGGTGAGCTGGTCTTTGTATCCGCCTTCGCGCGAGAACTGCTTGTCCTCTTTGATCTGCGACTTCGGTTCCACGTCGAGCCAGTCGTTGCATGCCGTGAGCGCCATGACGGCGGTCAGCATCCAGGCGAGTGAAAGAATATGCTTTGTTTTCATGATCATAAGTGATGAATGATAATGTTGGAAAGATTAGAAGGTGACCTGGGCCGAGAGCGAGAAGGTACGTGCGAAGGGGTAATCGGTACCGCGCTCGGTTTTCACCGATGAGATGATGAAGAGGTCGTTGGTATAGGCACTCACCTTGAGGCGCTCCAGGAAGGAGTTGCGCACAAAGCGGCAGTTGCGGAAGTCGTAGCTCAGCGTGAGCGACGACAGCGTGAAGACATTGTAGTCGCTCACGAAGCGCGATGTGGGGTAGGTGATGCCCTGGTCAGAGATGGCCTTGTAGAGTGCCACGTCGCCGGGCTTCTGCCAGCGGTCGCTGAGCACGCGGCGGTCTACATTGTATTGCAGTCTGGCGTTCTCCACTTTGTCGACGAGTGTCTGGTTGTAGATCTGTCCGCCCCAGCGATAGTTCATCGTGATGTTCCAGCCCCATCCGTGTATTTCGCCGTTGAGGCCGAAGTTGCCATTCCATTTAGGTTGCGTGTCGCCACAGACCACCTGGTCGTTGACGTCGTAGGTATAGGTTACACTGCCGTCCTTCTTCCTGTAGATCTCCTTACCGTTTTGCGGGTCGATGCCAAGAGAAGGCACTGCCCAGATGGCCGTCATGGAGCAACCCTCGAAGTACTTCACGCTGGGAGTGGTCTCCTTGTTGTCCATCTTGTTCTTGTCCTGGCTCTCGTTCCAGGCGCTGAGCGAGTCAGAGATCTTCTTGAGCTTGTTTTTGTTGTGCGCGGCACTGGCGAAGACGTTAACATAGTCGCGGCCGTGGTCGTAGAGCTTGTAGTTGAGATAGAGCTCCACGCCCCGATTCTCTGTCTCGCCTAAGTTGTCGACAAACGTGGAGAAACCGGTGGTATAGGGCACCGTGATGTTGGTCACCATGCCTTTGGTCTGCGAGATGTAGTAGTCGAAACGGCCGGAGAGGCGGCTGTGGAAGAGGCTGAGGTCAAGACCGACGTTGGTGTCGTACTTCTCTTGCCAGTGGAGCCGTTCGTTGGCGAGTCCTTTGACATAAGAGCCAATGCTACCGTTGTAGGTGCGGTCGCTGTAATACATAAAGGCGGGCATGGCGTCGTAGGAGCTGAAGCCCTGGTTGCCCGTGAAGCCGTAGGAGGCGCGCAGCTTCAACCGGTCGACCCATCCGAGACGCTTAATGAAGGACTCGTTGTGGATGTTCCATCCGCCACCTACCGACCAGAACGATCCCCAGCGGTTGTCGCTTCCGGCCTCTGACGAGCCCATGAGACGGTAGTTGGCATCGAAGAGATAGCGCTCGTCGTAGCTGTAGTTGAGTGAGAGCAGACCGCCGCAGTTGCGCGACACGCCTTCCGTACCGGTCGGCTTGCTGTCCTTGGCATACTGTACGGCAAACTTGATGTCGTCCATGAAATCATTGGGGAAGCCCTCGGCCTTCACGCCGGTCTGGTTGTAACTGTTGTCCTGCATGTTGAGTTGACCGTTGACAAAGACCAGGTGCTTGCCGATCTCTTTGGACCATTGCAGTCCCAGGTCGGCACTGATGTCGGTGCTTTTGCCGTTGAGCTGATAGTAAGAGCCCTTGCGCAGGGCGTCGGTGGTGTTGAGGAAGTCGGTGTGGTTAGCGGGTTTGAACTGGTCGGCAGTGTTGTTCTTAGCCACGATGCCGAAGCGTCCGGTCATCTTCAACCCTTCGGTGATGAACCATTCGAGGTAGAAGTTGTTGGTGATCGTGGTGTAGCCCGTGCGGTCGATGGTGTTGAGCGTGGTGTTGTAGAGCGGGTTGTAGTACTGACTGCTCTGACCGCTGTTGTCGGTGTAGCTGTAGCTCTGGATGAGATTGCCCTGAGTGTCGTAGAGGCGGCTGTAGGGATTCATTAGGGCATATTGCTCAAATGAGCCGTAGGGTGAGTTGTTGCTGCGGTTGTAGTCGATGGTGAGCTTGTCGCGGAACTGCAAGTGGCCCAGGCGATAAGCCAGCGTGACGCCACCCGAGAACGTGTTGCGGTTGCTGCCCTTCATGGCACCGCCGATGCTGTTGTACATCAGGTTGACGCCATATTGCCAGGCTTTGTCGCCGCCTTCGAGATAGAGGCTGTGCTTTTGTCCCCATCCCGTGTGTACGGGCTGTGCGAGCCAGTCGGTGTTGACGCCGGCCTCAATCTCACGGAGTTTGCGCGTGTAGACCTCGTCGAGACCGATCTGCGTCATCGGGTTGTCGGAAGAGAAGAGTCCGGCGCGCCGCTCTATCTCCAGCTTCTCGCGGGCATCGGCGAGGTCGTAGCTGCTCAGGTCGGGCACCTCCATGCTCACGCTGCCGGTGTAGGTCACACGCAGATGGCCTATGTCGGGCTTCTTCGTCTCAATGACGATGACGCCGTTGGCGGCTTTTGAACCATAGATAGCCTTGGCGGTGGCGTCCTTCAGCGTCGTGACGCTCTGCACCTGATCCATATCCAAGTCGAGGATCTTGGTGAGCTCCGTCTCAAAACCGTCGAGGATGAACAGCGGCTGATTGGCATTTGAGGCGTACTCGCCCTGCACGCTGCTGATCGTGGAAGTACCTCGCATCTGAAAGTCGGGAAGGGCATTGGGGTTGCTGCCGGCTCCGAGGTTCTCGATCTGCATAAACGACGGGTCGATGTTTTTCAGGCTTTGCAGTACATTTTGGTTGCCTACGCGGCTCAGGTCGTCGCCGCTCACAGTGGTGACGGCACCGGTGAAGGTGTTGGCCTTGCGGGTGAAGGCACCGTTGACAACCACCTCGCCGACCGACTTGCTGTCGGGTTGCAGCGTGATCTTGTAGCTTCCGTCGCTTGTCAGGCCGACACGGCGGGTCTTGAAACCGATATACGACACCTCCAGGGCACGCGTGTCGTCGCCGAGCGACATCATGAAGTGACCGTTGACATCGGTGACCGCCATCGTGGTGGTGCGGTTGCCGTCCTCACCGACCGAGGTGATGGTGGCACCGGCGAGCGGTTCGCCAGTGTCGTCAACCACGATACCGGTGATTTCCCGGCTGTAGTGTGTCTTGAACTGCCTTGTCTGCAAGGTGCTGTCGCGTTGCTGTCCCTGAATCGGGATCACGGGATACAACAGGCACATCACTGCAATCAAAATGTTTTCTTTCATAAGCGTAGGTTTTGCCTGATTCATGTTTTACTCTCTTACGTTTTGCGTTCTTTTAATTAAAAAACGTTTATGTATGGTTTTAGGGTACGGTAAAATCACTTTTGTCATGTGATTCTTTCATCGTAGCTGTTCTGCGAATGTTTCCTGAGACGGTTTTATCTCAAGGATTTGAGAATAAGCAATTCTCGATATTCGTTAATATTCTTGATGACATCGTAGATGGCGCGTTAAAAGAAAAAACGAAGGCTGGGTACTTACGGGTGCGCGTCAGTCTAAATTCTATAATTCTCCTATTCTTGATAAAAAGAAAATAGCAAGTGATATGGCTAAATAAAGCTTGGGCTTTATTTTCGTATTCCGCTCGTTTTCACTATCTTTGCAAGTAGAAACAAAATGCATTCACTATGAGCGCAGATTACAAACTTGTTCCTTACGGTATCTCTGACTTTGAGCAGCTAAGGAAGGAAAATAAATACTTGGTCGACAAAACCATGTTCTTTGAGAAGATGGAGAGGGCAGGCAACTTCCTTTTCCTGGTACGTCCGCGCCGCTTCGGCAAGAGCCTCTTCCTCGACATGCTGGAGTCGTATTACGACATCAACCAGAAGGACAACTTCCAAGAGCTGTTCAAAGGGCTGTATGTCGCAGACCATCCGACAAAGGAGCAGGGAGAGTTTCAGGTGCTGCATTTCGACTTCTCTATGGTGGGCAGTGACTTGGAGAATCTATACGAGAACTTCAACCGTTACTGCTGCAATGTGATGGATTCTTTCATCGACAACTACAAGAACTACTATAGTCCTCGCGTTGTCGAGTGGGTACATAGTGCAGAAACTGCTGCAAGCAAGCTCAACATAGTCAGGATGGAGGCTAAGAAAGCAAGAAATAAGCTCTACCTCATCGTCGACGAATACGACAACTTCACCAACAACGTGCTCAACGTGAAAGGACAGCGGGCTTATCACGAGCTCACCCACGGCACCGGCTTCTACCGCGACATCTTCAAGCTCTTCAAGCCGATGTTCGCTCGCATCATCATGCTTGGCGTATCACCCATTACGCTCGACGATCTCACCAGTGGCTACAACATCGCGCTGAACATGAGTCTCGATGCCCGCTTCAACCAAATGCTCGGCTTCTCGGAGGAAGAGGTGCGCCAGATGATCCGCTACTATAAGGAAGTGGGAGCCATCGGCGAGGACAAGACTGAGGAAGACATCATCGCCGACATGAAGCCGTGGTACGACAACTACTGTTTCGCAAGAAGAAGTTTCGCAACAGATCCAAAGATGTTTAATTGCGACATGGTGTGCTATTATATGAGTACGCTCGTTGATACCGGAGATCGTCCTGAAGACCTTGTTGATCCCAACACGATGACGGACTATGGCAAGCTGAAACGACTCATAGAGATCGACAACATGGAGGAGAACCGTCTCCGCATCATTCACGAGATCATAGAAAAAGGTTATATCCAAGGTATCCTTGTCAGCCATTTTCCTGCCGAGCGGATCATGGACTATGACAATTTTGTCAGCCTGCTCTACTACTACGGTATGCTAACCATCGGCGGCGTAGAAGGTGAGTTGCTCACGCTGATCATTCCTAACAACAATGTCAGACTGCAATACTATCGCTACCTCCGTGACGAATATCGGGAGATTGCACCGATTAGTACCACACAACTGAGCATTTGTTATGTTCGTGCGGCTATCCACGGCGACTGGCGCCCGTTGATAGAGTTCATCTGCAAGGCTTATCACGACACCACAGCCATCCGCCAACTCATCGAGGGCGAGCGCAACCTGCAAGGCTTCATGAATGCCTACCTCACGCTGACCAACTACTATCAGGTGGCACCCGAGATGGAGTTCTCCCACGGCTATTGCGATTTCTTTCTGCTGCCCAACTATCTCACCTATCCGATGGTGGCGCACAGCTATATCCTGGAACTGAAATACTTAAAGACCGACGCTACCGAAGCTGAGGCCGAGAAGCAATGGTCCGAGGCTGTAGAGCAGATCAAGACATACGCAGCCGACAAGAAGTTGCAGAGCATGCTCCACGGCTCCACGCTCCACCCGATCGTGATACAGATAAAAGGTTACGACCTCATGAAGTACGAGGAAATTAAAGTCTAACGATTGAAGTTGACAGCGAGGAAACTTCATTCGCTGAATAGTTTCCTTTCTTCTCTTCTTAGTTCGAAGGCGAAACTTACAGATCAAATCATTTGCATATATCATCAACAATTCATATATTTGCAGCTTAAATACTTAAAGGTAATGTTATGACAAGCAAAGATCCATATGGTATTGACATTGACTTGAAGGTCTACCGTTACTTGAAGAATGTGGTTGATACGGCTGAGTTGAAAGGAATAAAGAAAGGACTTGAACAAGGAAGGCAGCAAGGACATAAAGAAGGTATTCTTGATGAAAAACGGAAGAACGCGAAGGCTATGAAGGATCTGGGACTGCCCTTAGAGACGATTGCAAAAGTGACGGGAATGTCGGTAGCAGAGATCGAAGAGTTGTGACGTAGGTGATGAAATGGATAGACAATCATCGTAGACGGTTCAGAAAAAATCACTACCTTTGTATTCGTTTTGTAGCAGCATCACAAGAAGAGATGAACCGGGAAGGTGATTTCGACAAGGTCTTCAGGCTTTATTACGAGCCACTGTATTTCTTCGCCCGCCATTTTGTGGACGAGGAGGAGGCGTGTCGTGACCTGGTCATGGATGTCTTTGAGGATCTCTGGCGGCATCGCGACGGCGTGAAAACCGGGGCGGTGAAGAGCTGGCTCTTTGTCGATCTGCGCAATAAGTGCATCGACTACTTGCGGCGACAAAACCGGGCACGGCAGTACGAGGTCACGGCACTGCTGCTCAACGAGGAGTGGGCCGAGACCATCGATCCATTAGAACAGCAGGAGCGCGAGCGCATCGTGGCGCGTCGACTTGGTGCTTTGCCCGAGACGACGCGCCGTATCTTTGAGGCTTGCTATGTCGAGGGAAAGAAATATAAAGAGGTGGCTGAGGAGATGAACATCAGCATCAGCACGGTGAAAAAGCATGTTGTCAGAGCCTTGAAAATTGTTAAAAGCCAGACAAAACCATAACCTTTTTGTCGCCATCATCGTTTATCTTTATGATTGAAGGTACAATAATGGAAACTAATCAAAGACACATATCATCCGATGAAAGCAAGCTGCGCGGGCAAACGAAGCACGGATCATCCGAAGGAGAGAGTTTGCAAGAACTCATGAAGCTTGGATCATCCGACGAAGACCGGTTGCTCATGCTCATGGAGCACGGTGCTGAACCCGACAAGGCGCTGCTGGACGCACTGCGCGACGACGACAGCTTGCGGCAAGACTGCATGGACGTGCTGGAACTGGCTTCGGCTTGCCGGCGCAGCAAAGAGCATCCCGATGCTGAGGTTGCGCTTCGCGAGTTCCATCAGCAGCACCGCGCACGCCGGGTGGCACTACGGCCTCGTGCGTCGCATCGCCGTTGGTGGGCTGTTGCCGCTGCCGTGTTGGTGCTTGTCGGTTTGTCGGCTTTGCTATTCCCGCGCTTGACTGAGCAGAAACCGCTTGCGGAGCAGTCGGGCACTACGCTCAGTCGTCAACCTGTGCTCTTGGCTGATGGAGATCGGGAGATGCCTGTCAGCATGGAATCGATGTTCAAGCCAATTTCCTTCACCGCACAGCCGAGGACAGCCCATGAAGCGCCCGCGAAGCTGATGACCGCTGAGACTGCGGCAGGCGAGAACCGCGTTGTGACGCTGCCCGACGGCAGCCGCGTATATCTCTATCCTCATAGCCGCCTGAGCTATCCCTCCCGCTTTGACGGAGAGGAACGTCGCGTGAGTTTCAGCGGTAAGGCCACCTTCCGCGTACATCACGATGCCCGTCACCCCTTCTTTGTGGATGCGGCGGGTGTGGAGACCAAGGTGCTCGGCACCGTCTTCAACGTTTGTACCTATGAAGGAGCTCCTACGCGTGTGACGCTCATCAGCGGTAGTGTGCAGGTTTGTGATGCCTATCACTGTGTCGTACTGCAACCTGGCGAACAGGTGCGCTTCTTCGACTATCAGGCCACGGATATCATCAAGACAGACACGCTGACTTATACCCGCTGGCTGCAAGGCGAGTTTTACTACCACGACGCTCCTCTCTCTTATGTCATCGAGGATCTCTGCCGCTACTACGACTGTCTGCCAGCCGACTTCCACTATGACACACCAAGTGATCATGTTGTCAGCCTTCAGGCCAGCCGTCAGCTCAGCCTCCGTCAAGTCCTTGACATTCTCAATAAGAGCAATGGCGGGGTAAATATCAGATTGAACTCTGGCTGAAGTTTCAATACATTGGCGCGCTCAGTACACCTTCACATGCAGTATCTGATAGTCGTCGATGCCGATGCGCACATGACTGGCTATATTTGCAAACGTATCACAGAAGAAAGGAATAATGAATGAAAGCAGTTCTCAACGACTATCACAAGAAGATCAATGCCATCAAACTCCAGTCCGTAGCATCTTGGAGCAAGCTGAATCTGTCGCACGAAGAGTGCTTGAATCAGTTCAAGCGATTGCGGGAACAACGGCTTGCAAGGGAGTCCAAATCGCTCGGTTAGCAGACTGGGCAAAGAAAAATGGGTATTGGATAGACAATGGACTTATTCTCGGAGACTATGCTGACAGAGGCTCCAAGAATGAAGGTAACTATTCAGCGAATGAAGTTGAAACCTTGCCACTCGCTTTTTTCTTTTTATCAAGAATTTGAGAATTATAGAATATCCCCACGCTCTATCATGAATTGATAAGAATTGCAGAATATAATCAGTTTTGCTGCTTCCTTTCTAATAATTCTTTTTGATTCATGTCGATAGAAGAATTCTCTCATTCTCAAATTCTTGAGATAAAAAAGTTACAGAGAGCTTTTGCTGAATAGTTACGAATGAAGTCTATATGTCTAAGAAAGATAAAACGGCAACCTATATTTCATCGACACCATTATTTATATATCGGAAGAAGGCTATCTAAGCACCTATCATAGTCAGTCTCCGAAATATCAATAACCCCTAAACCCATTGAAATAGTCGAGACACGTATGTTGCCACTGACGGGCATTGTCGAGCTGTATGCCGAGGAGCTTGTCGACTTGTTGCCATTGCGCCTTGTCGACATAGCTACGCACAGCCGGAGACTGCCACAGCACACGGTAGGCGGCCACGCGGCGCACGCCGGCGTTGTAGTGATCGCACAGGCTCTGCCACAGCGTGCGGCCGTTGGCGAGACGATAGTCCCACGCAACATGGTGGAACCACAACAGATACTGCTCAGGGCAGGTCTTCACGTTTTCATAGAGTGAACGGTAAGGCTCACGATACTGTGCCGTGGCTTCTGATCCCGTCGCGACGGTGCGGTCGAAGCCCAGTCCTTGCTTGTTGGCCTTATGATAATAGACGGGACACCACTCCAAAGGATATTCCGCCTTGTAGCCATCGGGCTCCGGACCATAGTGATGGTCGAAGGCGAAGATATGGTGCAGGCCGAGCGGCATCATATAGTCCACGCATGCCTCACGCGAGCTGAGCATCATATCCTCCAGCGCAGCCACCGTCACCGAGTCGCCACGACCGAAGGTCTGTAGCAGCCACTCATGGGCGATCTGCTCAGAAGTCAATGAAGGATCCCAGGCTAAGCGGCCGAAAGCATACCAGTTGGACTGTGAGAAGGGATGTCCGCACCAGTTGGTGTCATCGCCCGTGTTGGCGACTCCCGCGATGCCCTTCAGTCCACGAGCCACAGGATCGACGTAACTGAAGAACTCTTTCCACATTGGAGCGAGATAGACCAAATGGAGCGACTGCCCGGTATATTCCTGCGTGATCTGCAGTTCAGCCATCTGTGGTGTCTTTGTCATGTTGTCGAAGATGGGCGCGTAAGGCTCGCGCGGCTGGAAGTCGAGCGGTCCGTTTTTCGACTGCAAGATGACATTGTCGTGAAACAGTCCGTCCATGGGCTTGAACTCCGACACGGCCTGCATCACGCGGTCCTCGCCTTTGTGGTTGGCACCATAGACAAACGAGCGCCAGATGACCGTGCCGCCATAGGGTTTCAGCGCGTCGGCGAGCATGTTCGCGCCGTCGGCATGACTACGGTGATAGTCTCCCGGTCCGGGCTGTCCCTCGCTGTTGGCCTTGACAAGGAAGCCGCCGAAGTCCGGTATCAGCTTGTAGATCTCCTTTGCCTTGCTTTTCCACCATCGCTGCACGGAAGTGTCGAGGGGATCTGCCGTCTTGGTCTCATGCAAAGCCAATGGCGATCCGAAGTTGATGCTCAGCCAAACCTGGATGCCGTAAGGGCGGAGCAGGTCAGCGATGACCTTGAGCTTTTCGAGATAAGGGCGCGTGACCATCTTGGGACTGGCGTTGACATTGTTCACCACCATGGCGTTGATGCCCACCGAAGCGTTGGCGCGCGCGTAGATGGTCAGACGTTGGCGCAACGAGTCGGTCATGCCGCCTTTCGTGATCTGCTCCCATTTCCAGATGCTCTTTCCCGCATAGCCACGTTCCACACTGCCGTCGGGGTTGTCCCAATGGTTGAGCATGCGACGTTGCAAGGCGGGCGCTGATGTCCAGTTGGCATCCCGGTCATTGCCCTCTTTTGTCTCTTGCCAGCGCAGCAGGGCGTAGGCACCGTAGAGCAGACCGAGGGGGCGGCGCGCGGAAACCACGGCGCTGTGGTCGGCGGCCTTATATTTAATATGGTATCCGTCGTTGTCGTTGTCGTTGCCTTCGGTGACGAGGCGCAGCGTCACCAGCCCGCCTTGCCAGCTCTCCTGCAACTCACGACCGGCGATGGCGATGGTGGCCGCAGCGTTGCGGTCAGCGACTTTGGGACAGACGACATGGGCGGGTGTCGAGGTCTTGCGCGGCAGCCACAGCGTAGCCCCCACGCCATCGTTGTCGACGGGTGGTTCGGGTGACATGCTATAAACAGGTGTCGCTATCATAGCGAGAAGCACGACGACGAGGTGTTGTAATATAAATAGGTGTTGGTGCATGATGATGGTTGATTTGATTAAGTACAAAGATACGGTGAAAACAAGGCAAAAGCAAGATAATAAGTCTCTTTTTTGCCTGATGAAACAAATAAGAATGTATTTGTAACACTACAACAAGATCAATCCAACACTAATAATTAACTTTGCAGACAAAAGAACCTAATATCTGATGAAAGAAAATGTAAACAATTCGACCGCCGCTGCACAGGACACTCAGACAGCGCGCGGATTCTACAAGCTCAACTGGCTGCAGCGTATCGGCTTTGGCTCCGGTGATTTGGCACAGAACCTCATCTACCAGACCATCTGCATGTACCTGCTGTTCTTCTATACCGATATCTATGGCCTCGATGCCGGAGCGGCAGCGACGATGTTCCTTGTGGTGCGTCTCGTGGATGTGCTTTGGGATCCTATCGTGGGTACCTATGTCGATAAGCACAACCCTCGGCTGGGTAAGTACCGTGCCTATCTTGTCTTTGCGGGTCTCCCGCTGACGGCGTTTGCCATCCTGTGTTTCTGGGACGGTTTCAGCGGTTCACTGCTCTATGCCTATATTACCTATGTCGGCATGTCGATGTGCTATACTTTCGTCAACGTACCCTACGGCGCGCTCAACAGCTCGCTGACGCGCGACACCAACGAGATCACCATTCTCACCTCCGTGCGTATGTTCATGGCCAACGTCGGCGGACTCGCTGTCTCTGCCGGTGTGCCCATTCTCGTAGCCGTCATGGCGGCACAGAAACTGCCGTTGCAGATGGCACTCTTCATGGGCTTGGGCTCGTTGCCCTCGTTCATCTTCATGCCAATGGTACCTGCCATCAAGCGCAAGATCGGCAAGAAGAACATGTTCTATGTCTTCCTCTCCATTGCCATCGTCGGCATGGCGGCACTCTATGTCATCAGCAAGTTCTTCGACATGAAGACGAATATGACGGCTATCTACATCGCTCAGTTCATCAAGTCTACGGGCGTCATCGTAGCCACTGGCTATATGTGGGCTCTCGTGCCTGAGGTGATCTCCTTTGCGGAATACAAGACGGGACGCCGCATCTCGGGTATTGTCAATGCGCTGACGGGCATCTTCTTCAAGGCTGGCATGGCCTTGGGCGGTGTGGTGCCCGGCATCGTACTGGCTGTGACGGGCTATCATGTGACGGCACAGGCCAACACGCTACCCAAGGACCCGAGTGCCTGGTTCTACGCCATGCTCATCTATGCCCTCGTAGGCTGTGCCCTCCTGCTCTTCTGCTTCAGCCAGACCAAGGAGCGCGTGGTCATGGATCAGAAGGAGACCGCCAACGTCAAGGTCAGCGACCTGTGGAAAGAGTTCCTCCGCAACCGTCCGTTGCGCGTCCTGGCCCTGTTCTTCATCACGGCTTTCGCCATGATGTCGGTGGGCAACGCCGCCGGTGCTTACTTCATGAACGACCTGGAACTCCAGACCCCAGAGGCACAGGAAGGCATCCGCTGGCTCGTCTGCGTCATCCCCGCCATGCTGCTCCTACTCGCCATGTTCATCATCTCGAAGTATGAGCTCACCGACGAGAAGGTCGACGAGATCAACGAGGAGATCGAGCGTAGACACTTGGAGGAGGAATAAAGGAAACGTATCATAGGATTGATACCATGATATAAAGAAGTCGAAAAGATTCCCAAAACAACAAAACTAATCGAACATGAACAACATCAAACGCAACCTGCTGGTTGCTCTCAGCCTCGTCGCCACGATGGCAGCCGGTGCTAAGGACAACACGCCCACGCTCAAGGAGACCGTCGGCAAGTACTTCTACATCGGAGCCGCCGTGAACACACCCTGCGTATGGGAGCAAAACAAGGTGGAGGCAAACATCGTAAAGGATAACTTCAACTCTATCGTGGCCGAGAACTGCATGAAAGGTGAGATCATCCACCCCGAAGAGGACCGCTATGACTGGCGCGACGCCGACCAGACGGTGGCCTTTGCTGAGAAGTACGGTCTCACGGTCTTCGGTCATTGCCTCGTGTGGCATTCCCAGCCGCCACGCTGGATGTTCACCGACGACAAGGGTAAGCCGGTCACGCGTGAGGTGCTCATCGACCGCATGTATCACCACATCACTACGGTGGTGAGCCATTATCGCGGACGCATCAAAGGATGGGATGTGGTCAACGAGGCCTTCAACGACGATGGCACGCTGCGGCATACGCCTTATTATAATATAATAGGTCCGGACTACATCGAGCTGGCTTTTCGCTTTGCCCATGCCGCTGACCCTGACGCTGAGCTTTACTACAACGACTATAACCTCTCTACCCCGGCAAAGCGTGACGGTGTCTGCAAGCTCGTGCGTGCGCTGAAAGCCAAAGGCATCCGCATCGATGCCGTGGGCATGCAGAGCCACAACGGATATAACTATCCCGACTTGAACAACTACGAGGCAAGCATCGACTCTTTCGCTGCCTGCGGTGTGAAGGTGCAGATGACGGAGTTGGACTTGAACATGCTGCCCAACCCGAAGAGCTTCGGCGGTGCGGAGATCAGCCAGCGCTATCAATATAATAAGGAGTACA
>ERZ773276.1209-NODE-1209-length-21189-cov-31.379247_pt1 | contig 21189 bp, 20 predicted proteins | sample MGYA00511386_ERZ773276 | MGnify/ENA primary metagenome ERZ773276 (study PRJEB29015, sample SAMEA2737778) | human gut metagenome | biome: human gut; feature: human-associated habitat; material: faeces | place: China | collected 2012 ...
CCTTGCCGCTCTGGGTGGGCAGGCAGGCCCGCTGCTGGATGATGGAGTTGACCGGCGCACCGTCTACGCTCTCGGTGTAGTGGGTGTAGCCGTTTTTATAGTTGAGCTTGAGGATGCCCAGCCACGGCTGGCCGTCCCGGGTGAAGTCCACCACAGCGAGGTCGGCCCCCGGAATGGTGGTATGAGCGTGCATATAGTCGAACAGCACGCCCGCGATGCGGCAGGACAGGTCGATAAAGTCCTTGTTCTGTTCCAGCTCGTACCGGAACGCCGAGTCCGGCAGGGGGCGGCACTGGCGGATGTCGTCGCTGGCAAGCAGCTTTTCGATGTGGTATTGCAGATAGGCCGTCTTTTCGGCTGTCATCTCCATGCAGCTGCCGCTGAGCACGGGAGCATCCAGCGTGGTATCCAGAACGTGGAGAATGGCCTGATGTACGATGATCTCCATATGTGAACCTCTCTTTTCTAAGGAGCAACCTCTCCGTCACACCTTCGGTGTGCCACCTCTCCTGTCGAGGAGAGGCCTTGGCATTTCGTAAAGCTTTTTCGATTCGTCAGAGGCTCCCCTCGGTAGGGAAGTTGTCGAGCGTATGCGATACGGAGAGATGATAAATCATCTGCCAGTATAACACAACCCGGCCCAAAAGGCGAGAATGACTTGAAGCTCTGTGGCAGAAATGCTATACTTGGCCCAGAAACACCTATTATATAGGGCAAAAGTATAGGGAAAAAGAAGGGAGACTCCGGTATGGAATTTCGGGAAAAGCCGATGCAGAACCTCATCCGCATCAAGGAGAAGGAGATCTGTAAGAATGTGCAGGCGCTTTTGCTGGACGGCGAAAGCATCGTGGGCGCATACAAGACGGTGCGCGATCAGGCCGTTTTTACGAGCCACCGCATTTTCATTGTGGATATGCAGGGCGTTACCGGCACCCGGCAGGAGATCTTCGTCCTGCCCTACCGGAAGATCGTCCACTTCGGCATCCAGACGGCAGGCTTCGGCGACCCATTGCAGACTTCGGAACTGACGGTCTGCTACGCCGACGAGCACGAGATGAAGTTCGGCTTCATCGGGCAGGAAGAGCTGCTGGCTGTGGCGCAGGCCATCAGCCGGTGCATCCTGTAAAATAAAAATGCAACAAAACAGGACAGCCCCGCTCTGAGATGTGCCAGAGCGGGGCTGTCCTGTTTTGCTGTGATGATGAATAATGAAGAATAGATGATGACGTTTTCAGCAGGCGCGGCCAGCCTCGAGCATATAGCGCAGGAAGCCGGTGACATCAGCGGGGTCGCTCACGCTGATGCTGAAGCCCTTTTTGGGGGCGTCCATGGTCTGGAAGATGGCGGAAGCCTCGTCGTCCTTCTTGAGGTCACAGGTGGAGCCATTGTCCAGGTGCAGGATGACGCTGCCGCGGCTTGCGGCGACCTGTTTCATGAAGCGGTTTTTATCAAAATATTCGATGCGAAGCATAATAAATACCTCCGTGATCCGTAAAGTGTATAAGACTTCTGCAAAAGCCTTGTGGGTCGGGGTGCGGGCGGCATCGCGGCCTTAGAGCTGTGGGACAGTGCGCAGACCCTTGGAAGCAAAGCTTCGGTGTGGGTTGTATCTGCCCCGTTCCAGTGCTATACTGAGCTTATCAGCTCCGATGAAATAATACCACGAAACCGGCACGAATGATAGAACAAAAACACATTCTTTATACAACAAAATCGGCTTTGAGAAAAAATCTTCAATGTGTCGGGGAAAGGAATTGGCGAATATGGCACTAAATATCAGCTGCAACATCGTCGCCAGCGAAAAGGGCAGGGAACTTGTGCAGCACGGCAGCGCGCTGTTTCCCATCGCCTGCTATGCCGAGGATCTGTCCAGCTATTCGGTGGCGTGGCACTGGCACGAAGAGTTTGAATATGTGCTCTGCACGAAGGGACCGCTCCATGTGGACGTCAACAAGACCCGCCTCACCTTGCAGACCGGGCAGGGAGTGTTCATCAACTCGGGCGTCCTCCACGCGGTGGAGCAGGCACCGGAAGGCACAGCCCTGCTCCACTCGGGCGTGTTCCATCCGCGGCTCGTGGGCGGCATGGACACCATCTTCTGGCAGAAGCTCATCCGCCCCATGACCCAGCCCGATGCCCCGCCATTTTTCCTTCTGGATACGTTGGTGCCGTGGCAGAAACAGGTGCTGGACTGTCTGCACGAGAGCTGGAAAGCCGTGTCGGATGAGCCATTCGACTACGAGAACCGGGTGCGCTACTACCTCTCTCTGGCTCTGCGGCTGCTGAGCACCCAGTGCGTGGGCGGGCGGACGAAAGTCTCCCAGCAGGAGCAGATCGCCTCCGAGCGGATGAAGCAGATGCTCCGCTTCGTGGAGGAACACTACGCAGAAGAGTTGACAGTCCAGCTCATCGCGGGCAGCGTGGCCCTCAGCGAGAGTGCCTGTCTGCGCAGTTTCAGGCAGATGCTGGGCATCACGCCTATCCAGTACGTCAAGCAGTACCGGGTGGAAAAGGCTGCTGAGCTGCTCCGCTCCACCCGGCTCAAGACCGGCGAGATCGGCGCGGAGTGCGGCTTCACCGATGGCAGCTACTTTATCAAGATCTTCCGGGAGATAAAACATTGTACTCCCAAAGAATACCGTATGAAATTTTGTTGAGATGTGAAAAAAGGAGCAATCTACCCCATGCAGCGTACATTGACATCCGGCCCCATCACCAGCAGCATCCTGCTGTTTGCCCTGCCCCTTATGTTCGGAAATCTCTTGCAGCAGATGTACAATATCGCCGACACCTGGGTGGTCGGCCGCTTTCTCGGCGCAGATGCGCTGGCGGCGGTCGGCTCGTCCTACACCCTCATGACCTTTCTGACGTCCATCCTGCTGGGCCTCTGCATGGGCAGCGGCGCGGCCATCTCGATGCAGTACGGCAGTGGTGAGTACGATAAAATGCGCCAGAGCGTCTTCCAGTCCTTCGTCCTCATTGCGGGCATGGCGCTGGTGCTCAACCTGCTGGTGTATCTGGGTCTGGACGGCATCCTCTGGGTGCTCCGCGTCCCCGAAGAGCTGAAGCTCCTGATGAAAGACTATCTCGTCATCATCTTCCTCGGCATCACGGCCACTTTCCTCTATAATTACTTTGCAAACCTTCTCCGCGCCATTGGCAACTCGGTGGTGCCGCTGGTCTTTCTGGCCGTGTCGGCGCTTTTGAACGTGGCCCTCGACCTGCTCTGCGTCATCGTCTTTGGCTGGGGCGTCAAGGGTGCGGCCGGTGCGACGGTGTTTTCGCAGTTCGTGTCTGGCATCGGCATCGGCATCTATACGTTGAAAAAGTTCCCGGAGTTTTGCCCGAAGCGGGAAGACTGCCGCTGGGATAAGCAGAACCTTGCTTCTATCCTGAACCTTTCGGTCATGACCAGCGTGCAGCAATCCATCATGAACTTCGGCATCCTGATGGTGCAGGGCCTCGTGAACAGCTTTGGCACGGTCATTATGGCGGCCTTTGCGGCAGCGGTGAAAATCGACTCCTTTGCCTATATGCCGGTGCAGGATTTCGGCAACGCCTTTTCGACCTATGTGGCCCAGAATTACGGCGCAGGCCAGAGCGAGCGCATCCGCAAGGGCATCCGCAGTGCGGGCCTGACCTCGGCGCTCTTCTGCATCTTCATCAGCGTGATGGTCTGCCTGTTTGCCTCGCCGCTGATGGGCATCTTCATCGACGTTTCGCAGGTGGACATCATCGCTGCCGGCGTCCACTATCTGCGCATCGAGGGCGCGTGCTATATCGGCATCGGCATCCTCTTCCTGCTCTACGGCTACTACCGTGCCGTCAATCAGCCGGGAATGTCGGTGGTGCTGACCATCGCCTCCCTCGGCACCCGCGTGGCACTGGCCTACCTGCTATCGGCCACTCCGCTGGGCGTCACCGGTATCTGGCTCAGCGTCCCCATCGGCTGGGCGCTGGCGGACGTCATCGGCATCGGATACTATCTGGTAAGACATAAGAAGGTGACACAATGAAAATCGAACACGTTGCGTTATATGTCAACGACCTCGAAGCCGCAAAGGACTTCTTCGTCCGCTACCTCGACGCCGTGCCGAATGCGGGCTACCACAACCCGAGGACGGACTTCCGCTCCTACTTTCTCACTTTCGCGGACGGCGCACGCCTGGAGCTGATGAACAAACCTGGGATGCCCGACGAGCCGAAGCCTGCCGCCCGCACCGGATACGCGCACATCGCGTTCAGCGTCGGCAGTCGGGAGAAGGTGGATGCGCTGACGGCCCGCCTCAAGGCAGACGGCTTCGAAGTCCTCAGCGGCCCCCGCACCACCGGAGACGGCTATTATGAAAGCTGTGTCCTTGCGGTGGAAGGAAATCAGATCGAGATCACGGTGTAACACAAAAGAGCAGAGCCTGCGGTGAAAACCTGCAGGTCTCTGCTCTTTTTGTTATGGATCTATCAGCCCGGCAGCACCACAATGCCCGCCGCAGCAAGTGAGATGATGAGGAACATATTTTCTGGGCCGAATATCGCACAGGGGCCGGGAAAAATTACAAAAAGCCCGAAATACACGACGAAAATATTGTATTGGTTGCGCAACGACCTGTGAAAGAAATGAGAAAACTAAAACTTTTTAGATAAAACTATTGACAATGGTGACCTCGCGAGTATAATTGCCTTATCAAATCATTCAAAACATTTAACTAAATGACGTGAACTGATTTGCCCGAACAAGATACGATAGTACAACACACATACACAAGATAAAAGGAGAAAATCACCATGACTTTTGAGGATATGAAGAAGATCGTCGTTGACACCCTGAACTGCGAGGAGGAGAAGGTCACGATGGAGGCCAGCCTGACCGAGGATCTCGAGGCCGACAGCCTGGACGCTGTGGAGCTGAACATGGCTCTGGAGGATGCTTTCGGCGTCTCCATCCCCGACGAGGAGCTGGCCAACATGAAGACCGTCGGCGACATCTTCAACTACCTGACCGCACACGCTGAGGCATAACGATGAACGACATCAGAGACCTGCTCCCGGGCCGGATGCGGGAGCGTACCTTCCAGCTCAAAGCCCGGCGGGACACCGGTGTGGCGTGGCATGAGCCGCAGTTTGTGGAATGCAAGCAGTGCGGCCGCCGTGCCACCCGCCAGATCTGGGCCAAGAGCCTCTTCGTCTGCCCCAACTGCGGCAATCACCAGCCCATCGGCGCGTACTACCGCCTGAGCCTTGTGCTGGACAGCGGCAGTTTCCGGGAGCTGGACGCAGAGCTGGCCCCGCAGGACGTGCTGGGCTTTCCCGGCTACACCGACAAGCTTGCCGCCCAGACCCAGAAGACGGGCCTCAGCGAGGCTGCTGTCGCGGCAGTGGGCCGCATCGGCGGCGTGTCGGTGGTGGCTGCTGTGCTGGACAGCCGCTTCTTTATGGGCAGCATGAGCACGGCCGTGGGCGAGAAGATCACCCGCGCCATCGAGTACGCGGCGGCGAAAAAACTGCCGCTGGTCATCTTTTCGGCCAGCGGCGGCGCCCGGATGCAGGAGGGCATTTTCAGCCTGATGCAGATGGCCAAGACCAGCGCCGCCATTGAGCGCTTTTCGGCCAAGGGCGGGCTGTACATCAGTGTGTTGACCCACCCCACGACCGGCGGCGTTACCGCCAGCTTTGCCAGCCTTGGCGACATCATGCTGGCCGAGCCGGGCGCACTCATCGGTTTTGCAGGCCCCCGCGTCATCGAGCAGACCATCGGCGAGCGCCTGCCCGAGGGCTTCCAGCGCAGCGAGTTCCAGCTGGAACACGGCTTTGTAGACAAGGTCGTACCCCGCAGTGAGCTCCGCGCCACCCTCATCCAGCTGCTGCAGCTCCACGCAGGCGGGAGGAAAACAGAATGATAAAAGAACTTCTGGAGCAGCTTGCTCCTTTGGACGCCCAGATCGCTGCCCTGCGGGGCGGCGCACAGGACGAGGAGAGCCAGATGGCCGCTATCACGGCCCACGCTTCCGAGCTGGCCGAACTGGCTGTGGAGGAAGATGAGATCCTCCGCTGCTGCGGCCCGCTGACCGCTGAGGATCGGGTCTTTCTGGCCCGTCATCCCGAGCGCCCCCACATCGACGAGACCATCAACGCCCTGTTCACCGATTTCTTTGAGCAGTGCGGCGACCGTCAGTGCCGGGAGGACAGCGCCATCCTAGGCGGCATCGCCCGCTTCCACGGGATGCCGGTGACCGTTATCGGCCACCGCAAAGGTTCCACACTGGAAGAGAACATGGCCTGCAACTTCGGCATGCCGGGACCGGAGGGCTATCGCAAGGCTCTCCGTCTCATGAAGCAGGCCGAAAAGTTTGGCCGCCCCATCATTACCTTCATCGACACGCCGGGCGCATACCCCGGCAAAGAGGCCGAAGAGCGGGGACAGGGCGAGGCTATCGCCCGAAACCTGATGGAGATGAGCGGTCTGACGGTTCCCGTCATCGCTGTCGTCACCGGCGAGGGCTCTTCCGGCGGCGCACTGGCGCTGGGTGTGGCAAACCACATCCTCATGCTGGAAAATGCCGTCTACTCAGTGCTCAGCCCTGAAGGTTTCGCCAGCATCCTGTGGAAGGATTCCTCCCGCAGCGGCGAAGCCTGCGAGATCATGAAGCTGACCGCACAGGACCTCTACAAGGACGGCATCGTTGAAGAGATCATCCCGGAGCCTGTGGGCGGCGCACAGCGCAGCCACGCGGCCCTGTTTGCCGCCATGGATACGGCCCTGAAAAACCACCTCACCGCCCTCTGCAAGATGAGCGGCAAGGCACTGGCCGACCAGCGGTACAAAAAATTTCGTCAGATCGGAGAAGCGAAACGAGCATGAACGGTTTGCAGTTGATCGCCACCGGCGGAGCTCTGCCCGGCCGCACGGTCACCAATGAAGAGTTGAGCCGCACCGTGGACACCAGCGACGAGTGGATCACCACCCGCACCGGCATCCGCGCCCGCCACTGGTGTACGGAGGAAGAATCCGCCGCCACGCTGGCCATCGCGGCGGCAAAGCAGGCGCTGGAGCGCAGTGGTCTTTCGCCGCAGGATATTGCCTGCTGTGTCTGCGCTACCCTTTCGGCACCTGACGCCACCCCCAGTGTGGCCTGTCAGGTGCAGCGGGCGCTGAGTCTGCCCGAAAACCGCCCCGCGCTGGATGTCAACGCCGCCTGCTCGGGCTTCATCTACGGCACAGCCGTGGCCCGCGGCCTGATGGCGACGCTGGGTGGACGGTACGCCCTCGTGGTGGGCTGCGAAGCGTTGTCCCGCCTCATGGACCAGACCGACCGCTCCACCTGTGTGCTCTTCGGCGACGGTGCGGGCGCAGCGATTTTTGAACTGTGCGACGCACCGTTTGCGATCACGCTGGGCGCACGGGGCGACGAGGCTATCCATGCAGGAGGCCCCTGCCGCACCGGCTCGGCCCCCATCAGCATGGACGGACGTGCCGTCTTCCGCTTTGCGGTGGACGCGCTGCCCCGCTGTCTGCACGCGGTGCTGGACGAGACGCAGCTGGCGCTGGACGATGTGGACTGGGTGGTCTGCCATCAGGCCAACAGCCGCATCATCGATCACTGTGTGAAAGCGCTCCACGCCGACGCCGCAAAGTTCTACAAGAACATGGACCGCCACGGCAACACCAGCGCGGCCAGCATCCCGGTGGCCCTCAACGAGATGGCCGAAGCCGGTCTGCTCAAAGCCGGGCAGAAGGTATCCTGCATCGGCTTCGGCGGCGGATTGACCTGGGGCGGGATGCTGGTTACGTACAGCCCTCTCAGTCATGGCTGACGCCATGCCAGCTCTCCCAAAGGGAGAGCGCTCTAAAGTAAAACCTATAAATAGGACGATTTACATGAAATTACTCAACGAGATATTAGGCACGAAATACCCCATCATTCAGGGCGGAATGGCCAACATCGCCACCGGTGAGTTTGCCGCCGCCTGCTCCAACGCCGGTGCGCTGGGTCTTATCGGCGCAGGCGGCATGAACGCTGAGACGCTGCGGGAGAACATCCGCCGCTGCAAGGCGCTCACCGACAAGCCTTTCGGCGTCAACATCATGCTGATGCACCCCCAGGCCGACGAGTTTGCCAAAATCGTCGTGGAAGAGGGCGTCAAGGTCGTCACCACCGGCGCAGGCAACCCCGGCAAGTACATCCCCATGTGGAAGGAAGCCGGTATCAAGGTCATCCCCGTGGTGGCAGCGGCCGTTCTGGCCAAGCACCTTGTCCCTCTGGGCGTGGATGCCGTCATCGCCGAAGGCACCGAGAGCGGCGGCCATGTGGGCGAGATGACCACCATGGCCCTCGTCCCGCAGGTGGTGGACGCTGTAGATGTCCCTGTCATCGCGGCGGGCGGCATCGCCGATGGCCGCCAGCTGGCCGCAGCCTTCGCACTGGGAGCCTGCGGCGTTCAGGTGGGTACCTGCCTTCTGGTCAGTGAGGAATGCCCCGTCCACGAGAACTACAAGGCCGCGCTTCTGCGCGCCAAGGACAGCGACACCATCGTCACCGGCCGCATCGGCGGCACTCCCGTCCGTGTGCTGAAAAACCGGATGAGCCGCGAGTATGTCCGGCAGGAAAAGGCCGGCGCCGACAAGATGGAGCTGGAAAAATATACGCTGGGCAGTCTGCGGCGCGCCGTCTTTGAGGGCGATACCGCCACAGGCAGTCTGATGGCCGGTCAGGTGGCCGGTATGCTCCACGAGGTGCGGCCTGTGGCTGAGATCCTCGACGAGCTGTGGGAGAGCGGGAGGCAGCGGATGCATTCGCTGAGCGAGTTATGCTGACCCTCGCAGGCAAGACGCTGGCCGTGCCTGTCTTACAGGGCGGCATGGGCGTGGGCGTTTCCCTCGGCGGTCTGGCCGGTGCGGTCGCGGCCTGCGGCGGCATGGGGTGCATCTCCACCGCCGACACAGGCTACCGAGAACCCGACTTTGCCCGCGACCCTTACGCAGCGAATCTCCGCGCGCTGAAAAAAGAGATCGCCAAAGCGAAAGAGATCGCCAACGGCGCGGGACTGGTGGCTATCAACGCGATGGTCGCCACCCAGAACTACGCCGACGCCGTCCGCACTGCTGTGGAGGCAGGTGTGGATGCCATCGTATCGGGTGCGGGCCTCCCGCTGGAGCTGCCCGGCCTGGTGGAAAGAGCTGACGTTGCGCTGGCACCCATCGTGTCCAGCGGACGTGCTGCAAAGCTCATCCTCCGCCGGTGGGCAAAAGCCTTCAACCGCACCGCCGACTTCGTGGTCATCGAGGGCTGCAAGGCCGGCGGGCACCTGGGCTTTTCGGAAGAAGAGCTTCTGGCTGGAAAATGCCAGACTCTCGACGAGATCCTGCCCGAAGTGCTGGCCGAGGTGAAGCCTTTCGAGGCTCAGTTCGGCCACGACATCCCGGTCTTCGTGGCCGGAGGTGTCTACACGGGCGAGGACATCGCCCACTATACTAAGATGGGTGCTGCGGGCGCACAGCTCGCCACCCGCTTCATCCCCACCTACGAGTGCGACGCCAGCCAGACCTATAAGGATGTCCTGCTGGCGGCCAAGCCCAAAGATGTGCGCATCATCCACAGCCCTGTGGGAATGCCGGGCCGTGCGCTGGCCACTCCGCTGGTGCAGAAGCTTGAACAGGGTCTGCGCTTCCCGCCGAAGCACTGCGCCCGCTGTCTCAAAGCCTGTGAGCCGGCCAAGGTGCCTTACTGCATCACCCACGCCCTCATCGAGGCCGTGAAGGGCAATGTGGAAGAGGGACTCTTCTTCTGCGGGGCCAACGTGGGCCGTCTCGACCGGATGCGCAGTGTCCGGGAGCTGATGGATGAACTGATGGATGATTGGAGGAAACACCAATGAAGCTTGCCATTCTGTATGCCGGTCAGGGCTCTCAGCACCCCGGCATGGGCAAAGACCTTTACGAGAGATACCCCGCGTTCCGGGAGGCGTTCAACGCCGCAGACCTTGACTTTGATTTGGAGAGCGTCTGCTTCGACGACCCGGAAGGCGTTTTGAATCTGACTCAGTACACCCAGCCCTGCATGGTGGCCTTCGCCGCCGGTGTCACGGCTGTCCTGAAGGAAAACGGCGTCAAGGCCGACTATCTGGCCGGTCTGTCGCTGGGCGAATACTCCGCGCTGGAAGCCGCCGGTGTCTTCACGGCCAAGCAGGCTGTGGAGCTGGCTGCCTTCCGCGGCAAAGCCATGGCCGACGCCGCCAAGGGCATCGAGTGCGGCATGACCGCTGTGATGAACCTTGACCGCGACGCACTGGCAAAGTGCTGTGAAGAGGCATCCGTTCTGGGCTGTGTCCAGATCTGCAATTACAACTGCCCGGGCCAGCTGGTCATCGGCGGCGAAAAAGCCGCCGTGGAAAAGGCCGCTGAGCTGGCAAAAGCCGCAGGCGCACGCCGCTGCATCCCGCTGAAGGTCAGCGGTCCCTTCCACACCAAGCTGATGCACCCCGCCGGTGACGCGCTGGCAAAGCGCTTTGCATCTGAGCATTTCGGCGAGATGGAGACGCCCGTCCTCTTCAACTGCCTCGGCCACGAAAAGGCAGGCAGCGACAGCATCCCCGCTCTGCTGGAAAAGCAGGTGCAGAGCAGCGTCTACATGGAAGATACCCTCCGCCGTCTGGGCGAGCTGGGCGTCACCGACATTCTCGAAGTCGGCCCGGGCAAGGCCCTGAGCGGCTTCGTGAAAAAGACACTGGGCGCAGACGTCCACTGCACCGCTGTCGAGACGGCAGAAGAGCTGGAAGCTTTCCTCACCAGCTGGAAGGAGGCACAGGCATGAGCGAAGAAAAGCTGACCCGTGCCGCCGTCGTCACCGGCGGAAGCCGGGGCATCGGCCGGGCTGTCTGTGTTGCGCTGGCAAAGCAGGGCTGCAATGTGGTGGTCAACTACTGCCACGGTGAGGCCGCTGCCGCCGAGACTGCCGCACTGTGCAAAGAGCTTGGCGTCGAGGCCGTCACTGTGCAGGCCGACGTCTCCACTGCCGAGGGCTGCAAGAAGCTGTTTGAAGAAGCAGTGAATGCCTTTGGCCGCGTGGATATTCTCGTCAACAACGCGGGCGTCACCCGCGACAACCTCATCCTCCGCCTTTCCGAGGAGGATTTCGACACCGTCCTGAACGCCAACCTCAAGGGTGCGTTCCTCTGCTGCAAGGAGGCCGCACGCCGGATGGTGCGCCAGCGCTATGGCCGCATCGTCAACCTGAGCAGCGTGGTGGGTCTGCGGGGCAATGCAGGCCAGACCAACTATTCCGCCAGCAAGGCGGGCCTCATCGGCCTGACCAAGAGCCTCGCCAAGGAGCTGGCCAGCCGGAACGTCACCGTCAACGCGGTGGCTCCCGGCTTCATCGCCACGGATATGACCGCCGCTCTGCCGGAGGCTGTCCGCACCGAGATGTGCAAGACCATCCCGGAGGGACGCGCCGGCCAGCCGGAGGACGTGGCAAACGCGGTGGCCTTCTTCGCCGCCGAACAAAGCAGCTATCTCACCGGGCAGGTGCTCTGTGTGGACGGCGGCATGGCAATGTAAAAAGGAGCTTTTTCTATGGAAAAACGCAGAGTCGTCATCACCGGTCTTGGCACCGTGAACCCTCTTGGAAATAACACCGCCGACAGCTGGGCTGCAGCCCGCGCAGGCAAGTGCGGCATCGGCCCCATCACCCAGTTCGACGCCAGCGAATTCAAGTGCAAGCTGGCAGGCGAGGTCAAGGGCTTCGACCCCGAGACCGTCGTGGACAAAAAGGAAGCCCGCAAGATGGCCCGCTTCACCCTGCTGGCGCTGGGCGCTGCCGCTGAGGCCATCCAGGACAGCGGCATCGACTGCGAAGCCGAGGCCGAGAACATCGGCGTCATCGTGTCCAGCGGCATCGGCGGTCTGCCCACCATCGAGGAGCAGCACAGCCGCGGCGAGGAAAAGGGCATGGAGAAGGTCAGCCCCTACTTCGTCCCCATGGCTATCGCCAACATGGCGGCAGCACAGATCGCCATCCGCTTCGGCCTCAAGGGGATGTGTACCTGCCCGGTGACGGCCTGCGCAGGCGGCACCAACGCTGTGGGCGATGCGTTCCACCGCATCCGCGACGGCTACGAGCCGGTCATGGTCTGCGGTGGTGCCGAGAGCTGCATCAGCCCGCTGGGCATCGGCGGCTTTACCAGCATGAAGGCCCTCTCCACTGCTACGGACCCTGATGCGGCCAGCCTGCCCTTTGACGCACGGCGCGGCGGCTTCGTGATGGGCGAGGGCAGCGGCGTGCTGGTGCTGGAAGAGCTGGAGCACGCCAGAGCCCGGGGCGCACACATCTACGCCGAGGTGGTGGGCTACGGTGCCAACTGCGACGCCTACCACTTCACCGCCCCGGCTCCCGGCGGCGCGGGTGCCATCGACTGCATGGCGCTCACCCTCGCCGATGCCGGCATCAGCCCGGAGCAGGTGGATCACATCAACGCCCACGGCACCGGCACCCATATGAACGACTCCTGCGAGACCGCTGCCATCCACGCGGTGTTCGGGGAGCACGCCAAGGAGCTGACCGTCGTGAGCACCAAGAGCATGACCGGCCACCTGCTGGGCGGCGCGGGCGGCGTGGAAGCCGTGTTCACGGCACTGGCCCTGCGGGACCAGTTTGCCCCGCCCACCATCCATTACGAGCAGCCCGACCCGGAGTGCGACCTGGACTATGTGCCGAATGTGGGCCGCGCCCAGAACATGACCTACGCACTGAGCAACAGTCTGGGCTTTGGCGGGCACAATGCCTGCATCGCCCTGCGCAGATGGGAGGAGTGAGCCATGGCCGAACCCCGTACCGTGCGCGAAACGCCCAACGCGCTGACCAGTGAGCAGATCGCGGCGATCCTGCCCCACCGCTACCCCTTTGCCCTCGTGGACCGCATCCTGGACTACGAGCCGGGCCAGTGGGCCATCGGCCGCAAGTGCGTGAGCCGCAATGAGGAATTTTTCTGCGGGCACTTCCCCGGCCAGCCGGTGATGCCCGGCGTGCTCATTCTGGAAGCGCTGGCCCAGACCGGGGCCGTGGCCGCCCTCAGCCTGCCCGAAAACAAGGGCAAGCTGGCCCTGTTCGGCGGCATCAAAAATGCCCGCTTCCGCAAGCAGGTCACCCCCGGCGACGTGCTCACCCTGCACTGCGAGCTGGTGGAACAGCGCGGCCCGGTGGGCGTGGGCAAGGCCTCGGCCTATGTGGACGGCAAATGTGCCGCCACCGCAGAGCTGACCTTCGTGCTGACCGAAGCACCGTAAATCAAAACAAAAAAGGCTCCCCCTTGCGGAGGAGCCGGGACGCAGGCCTGCGGTGCGGGTCTGCGCTTTTTTATTCGGAATAGTGAGCCAGGAAGCGGCGGGTGCGCTCTTCCTGCGGGTGCTCGATGAGCTGCCGGGCCGGGCCCTGCTCCACCACCACGCCGCCGTCCATGAACAGGATGCGGTCGGCCACGTCACGGGCAAAGTTCATCTCGTGGGTCACGATGATCATGGTGGTCTTGCGGTCGGCAAGGTCCCGCAGAACGCGCAGCACCTCGCCGGTCAGCTCCGGGTCCAGCGCGCTGGTAGGCTCGTCGAAGCAGAGGATATCCGGGTGCAGGGCCAGGGCCCGGGCAATGGCCACCCGCTGCTGCTGGCCGCCGGACAGCTGATGCGGGTAGTGGCCCGCCCGCTCCGACAGACCCATCTGGGCCAGAAGTTCCCGGGCCTGCTGTTCCAGCTGCTGATGGATGGCCTTTTTGTTGGCCTTGTAGTCCGGGCGCTCCTTGGCCAGCAGCTCCCCGGCCAGCATCACGTTCTGCAATGCGGTGTACTGCGGGAACAGGTTGAAGTTCTGGAACACCAGCCCGAAGTGCAGTCGCTTTTTGCGGATCTCTCTCTCCCGCTGGGTGGCGGGGTCGGCGGCGTCCCACATGGTCTCGCCGTTCACCCGGATGCAGCCGGTGTCCGGCCGCTCCAGAAAGTTCAGGCAGCGCAGCAGGGTGGTCTTGCCGGAACCGGACGAACCGATGATGGCCAGCGCCTCGCCCTGTTCCAGTGTCAGCGAGATATCCTTTAAAACGTGTGTCTCTCCGAAATCCTTCCCGATGCCGGAGGCTTCCAATAATGCCATGATTCAAAACCTCCTCAGCAGCGGAAATAATCCAGCTTTTTCTCAAGCCAGCCAAACAGCAGGGTGAGAGCCCCCACGAACACCAGGAAGAAGATCGCCGTGGAGAACAGCGGCCAGATCAGGCCCTTTGCGCTGTACTCCTTGGCCATCATGATGATCTCCTTGTTGGCGATGGTGTTGGCCAGCGAGGTGTCCTTGACCAGGGTGATGATCTCGTTGCCCATGGGCGGCAGGATGCGCTTGACCACCTGCAGCAGCGTCACCTTGAAGAAGATCTGGGGCTTGGTCATGCCCAGCACCTGCCCGGCCTCGGTCTGGCCCTTGGGCACTGCCTCAATGCCGCCGCGGTAGATCTCGGAGAAGTAGCAGGCATAGTTGATGGCAAAGGCCACCACCGCCGCCACCATGCGGCCGCCGGAGCCGGAGGGCCAGGGGTTCGCCATGCCCAGCAGGCCGGGGCCCAGGTAGATGACGATGATCTGCAGCATGAGCGGCGTGCCGCGGATGACCCACACAAAGGTCTTGACCGCGCCGGACAGCACCTTGCAGCGGCTCATGGAACCAAAGGCCACCACAAGCCCCAGCGGCAGCGCAAACAGCAGCGTCAGGGCAAACAGCTCACAGTTGAGCAGGAACGCGCCGGAAAGGCGCCCAAGGATCACAGACACAACAACACACCCATTCCATCCGATTTTGCGGTTTCACTCAGCCAGGGCCAGATCGTACTTGTCGGCCAGGGCCTGCATGGTGCCGTCCGCCTTCAGCTCGTCAAAGGCGGCATCCACGGCGGCGGCCGCGTCGCTGCCCTTGCGGAAGGCCACGCCGTACTCTTCGGCGTTCAGCTCGTCCACGATCTTCAGGCTGGCGTAGTCGGTGCCCGCGCCGATCATGGCATTGGCCAGGGTCAGGTCCAGCACAGCGGCATCGGCGGTGCCGGCGGCCACTTCCATCAGGCAGTCGGTCTGCACGCTCTTGGAGACGTAGTCGGCCTTGGACAGGTTCTCGTCGCCCTGAATGGCGGCTTCACCGGCGGAACCGGCCTCGGCCACCACGGTCTTGTCCGCCAGATCGGCGGTGGAGGTGTAGTCGGTGCCGTCCTTCACCACAACGACCTGTGCGTTCTTGGCGTAGGCCTTGGTGGTGGCGGTGTTGGCCATGATGTCATCGGTCAGGGTCATACCGTTCCAGATGCAGTCGATGCTCTTGGCATCCAGCTCCACCACCTTGGTATCCCAGTTGATCTCCACGAACTCCGGCTCGACTCCCAGCTTTTCGCACACGGCAGTTGCCAGCTCGGTATCAAAACCGGTAAAGTTGCCGTCGGCATCGGTGTAGTTCATCGGCTCATAGACGGTGTAGCCAATGACCATCTTGCCTTTTTCCTTGATGTAGTCCAGATCGCTGGCTGCGGTCTCGGAGGCGGCTGCGCTCCCAGATGCAGAGGCAGAAGATGCCACGGTGGAAGTGGATGCGGCACCGCCGCAGGCGGCAAGGCTCAGTGCCATGGCACCAGCCAGAAAAGCAGAGACAAGACGTTTCATAAAAGGTTCCTCCCTTTTTTGCTTCCCAAATGTGTTCCCTCTCGGTTTAGCATTTTATCATGCTAAAGTGTTAAACTGTGACTATAGAATAGCGCGTTTGCAGCCATTTGGCAAGAGGAAATGCAAAAGTTAGTGCAGTTCGTCTTTTTCAAGGCTTTTCTGCGCCAATTCTTTGGTCTGGTTGCACAAAGAAAAGAGGAAAAGCTTTGCGCCTTTCCTCTTTTCTCCGCTTTACTCTTCCGCAAACGCCGCCAGCGCAGCCTTCTGCAGCTCCGTCACCGAGATGGTGCACAGTGCCGCAAGGTCGGCATCCGAACCATCGTCCGGGATGCCTGCGATCTCAGTACGGGTCTTGCCCTTCAGGTAATCGCACCAGCCCTCGCTGTGCTCGTACCATTCCTTGTCCAGACTGGATGCCCCGCGCATCCCGTAGCTGTCGCCCAGTTCCACCTTGGTTTTGACCATCTCCGGTGCCGACACCGTACCATCCGCGCCCACGGTAAGGGCAGGCTCTGCCACATCCGCCACTGCACCGGTCACACGGCCGTCAGCATCCAGCGTCAGGGCTGCCACTGTGATGTCCACCTGCGCGGTCACATCGTGGTCATCGTCGGCGGTCAGTTCCTTGGTGTCATTGCGCACTGACACGCCCAGCACAGCGCGGTCGCCGCGGGCCGAGCCGACTGCCTTTGCATTCTCGCAGGCGCGCACCACAGCATCCCGATAGCCGTCCACCGCAATGGTGCAGGTGGAGAGCAGGTCAGCATCCTTCGGCTTGCCGTCATCGTCGGTGGCAAGCTTCTTCACCTCATCCGGGGTTTTGCCGGTAAGATAATTGCCAAAGGCATCCGCCTGCTCTGCCCAGCCCTTTTTCAGCGAGGACACCGCCGCCAGCGGGTAATCGTCGCCCTTCTGGCGCTTGGTGCGATCGTCGGTGGGCATCGTCACCTTGCCGGTGCTGTCCCCCGTGACCGAGATCTCCACCTCGTCCAGCATCACATCTGCCACCCTGCCCTCGGCATCCAGCAGAACGGCAGCTGCGATGGTATCGATCTTGCCCGCGCGTTCCTGATCAGACGCTTCGGTCAGGATGCCAAGGCCGGTGCGGTATGCAGCGTTCTGGCCCGCCTGCCCCGTCTGCGATGAACTGCCGCCCATGTTCGTGCTCATGCTGCCGGAGGAACCGGAATCGCTTCGGCTGCAGGCGGTCAGGGCCAGAGCTGCCGCCAGCGTGCAGCCCAGGATCATGCGAGGTATCTTTTTCATTATAATAAAACGCTCCCTTTCCTGCCCCCATCGTAAAGGGGCTTTTGGGCTAGTTTACCCGGAAAGGGAGTTTTTATCACATCAAGGGGCTCAGCAGCCGCAGCACACTGTCCAGCACCGTGCCGGGCAGGCTGGTGCGGCATTCCGTCACCTGTATCTCGCGGCACTGCGGCAGCGTGGCCCGTACATCGTCCCGCAGAACTGCCACCTGACTGTTCTTTTGCAGCAGTACACCGCACTCAAAGTGTAGGAACAGGCTGCGGTAGTCCATGTTGATGCTGCCCACTACGGCAGTTACATCGTCGCTTACCCAGCACTTGGCATGCAGAAAGCCGGGCGTATATTCGTAAATGCGTACACCTGCCCTCAAAAGCGGCAGATAGTACGACCGGCTCAGCCGGAACACCAGCTTTTTGTCCGGGATGCCCGGCAGCACCAGCCGGATGTCCACCCCGCGCTTGGCCGCGTTTTTCAGTGCGTCCAGCATTTCCTCGCCCACGGCAAGGTAGGGCGTGTAGATATAAACATACCGCTGTGCCTGCGCAAGGATGTTCAGATACACCGTCTCAGCCATCGGTTCCTCGTCCAGCGGGCTGTCCGCGTAGGGCTGCACGATGCCGTCCGATACCGGCGGCACCAGCGGCATGGGGCGAAATGCATCATAATCCGTCTCGCTGGGGCGGAAGGCGTTCCAGAAGTTGAGGAACATCACCGTAAAGTTCCACGCGGCATCGCCTTCCACACGCAGGGCTGCATCCTTCCAGTAGCCAAAGCGCTGCTCCGCATTGATATACTCATCTGCCAGATTCACGCCGCCGGTGTAGGCCACCGTACCGTCAATGACTACGATCTTGCGGTGGTCGCGGTGGTTCATCACCAGCGAGAGCAGCGGCATCACCGGGTTGAACGGGATGCAGCGGATGTGCGCCCGCTCCATGCGCACGATGAAATCGGCGGGCAGACCCAGCAGACTGCCAAAATCATCGTAGATCAGGCGCACATCCACGCCCTGCGCAGCCTTGCGGCGCAGGATCTTTTCAATGCCGTTCCACATGCAGCCGTGGCTCACGATGAAAAATTCCAGAAAGATGCTCTTTTCAGCCTTTTCCAGATCGGCCAGCAGCTGCGGATACATGGCTTCGCCGCAGGCAAAATACTGCGTGCGAGTGTTCTGCCACGCCGGATAGGGGCCGTACTTTGCCACATATCGGCTCTGCCCCTGCTCGCGGGCATCCAGACCTTCCAGCACACCCGGCTCCTGTACAAGGTCTTTTTTGTGGGCATCCTCCACCGCCTGCATTTTCAGGCGCAGACGCTTGGCCGGGCGTTTGTTGCCAAAGGCCAGATACAGCGCACCGCCCAGCAGCGGAAGAATGCCGATCAGCGCGATCCAGCCCACCTTGTAGGCGCTGTTCTCATCCTTGCGCACAAGGTACAGGACGATGAGCAGGCTCAGTGCGTTGAGCAGGCCGTTCACCCACACGCGGCCCGTGCCGGTGGTGATGGCAAACGCCACCCAGCACAGCCACAGCAGCTGCAATGCCACCAACACAACCGTGATGGTGATGCGGTTCAGAATGCGGCTGAAAAAGCGCACGACCGGTGAACGAAAAAGCATGGGCCTGCCCTCCTTTCACATTTATAATTATGTGTAAGTATAGCGCGGTTTTACAACTTTTTCAAGTTTTGCGTTGTTCAAAAAAAGCAAGCCAGACCCGCAGGCCCGGCTTGCTTGCAATATCAAAAACTCTTTTACTCTGTTTTTCCGTCCTCATAGCCCACCATCAGGCCGCCCTGCTCAGCATAGTAGCTGCACAGGCCGCCGCACTCGGCCACATCCACCTGCGCCCCTGCAAACACCGCGTGGATCATCAGCTTCAGGCGCTTGGCCGCTTCCGGGTTATCACAGTGGGCAATGTGCACTTTGCCATCGGTAAAGCCGTGATCCTTCAATTCCAGCACAATGCGCTCCAGTGCGCCGTGCTCGCCACGGGTCTTGCACAGCACCTCCAGCTCGCCGCTCTCACTGGCCTGACCAATGACCCGGATGCCCAGCATCCGTGCCACAGCGGCAACAGCAGGCTTCACACGGCCATTGCGGGCCAGATTGGCCAGCGATTCCAACGAAAACAGCAGATGTGTGTGCTTGTGGTAAGCCAGGATCGCCTCGCAGATCTCGTCAAACTCCATCCCGATCCGGACGAGATCCCGCAGACGCTCTGCCAGCAGACGCAGCTCCGGCCCGGCGGACAGGCTGTCCAGAACAAAAACACGGGCCTCCGGGTGCGTTTCCTTGTATTCTTCCGCTGCCAGCAGTGCAGCATTGTAGCTGCCGGACAGTGTGCCCGTGATGGTAGCAACAAAGATCTGCTCCGCACCCTCATAAGCAGCCAGCCAGTCTGCCACATTGGGGCAGGAGGTGCTGGTCTTGCCCTTGTAAGTACGCAGAGACCGGGCCATGCCCACAGCATCCAGAGTACCGTCATCCAGATATTCCTGTTCATCCGTGACGATCTTCAACGGCACACAGGCAAAATCCACGCCCGGCAGGGCATACAGGCTGGACGAAGAATCCACAACGATCTTGGTTTTCATAAAATGCACGCTCCAAATCTATTTTGTGATAGCAGGTCATTTTTTTATTTTCCGTGCCTTACACGCACTTCCGCCTGCATGGTTTTCGGTTCACTGCAGACATCATAGCAGTTTTTCAAAAACCTGTCAAGGGATTTTATGCATTCTTTCAAAAGTTTTAAAAATCCGTTGACCAGAGAACCGATTTGCGCTATAATACCGCCATAAAACCATTTTCTGTATCCCGCGCAGCCCTGCTGCACCAACCTTAGAAAACTGCTTACGATATGAAAACTGAAACCAAATGCCGCGTTGCGGCCTGCGCCGCCGGGTTTGCCCTGCCCCGGTACGCCGATCTCCCGCAGATGGGGCTTTATCTTGACCAGACCGTGCAGTACGTCAACAGCTATTTCCGCACCTTCTGCGGCGTGGAGCTCACCTCTTCCATGGTCAGCAACTACGTTAAAAAGGGCATTTTGTCCCACCCGGTGCGCAAGAAGTACGCCCGCGATCAGATCGCATCCCTGATGTACATTGCAGTCTCCAAAACGGTGCTCTCAATGGAAAACATCGATGCCCTGTTTAAAATGCAGCGGGCGCACTGTTCCGCCGGGGCAGCTTACGACTACTTCTGCGACGAGATGGAAAACTGCCTGCCGTTTGTATTCGGCTGCACCAGGGAGATCCGCGACCTTGCCGTGGATGCCGCAGATGAAAAGCTGCTTCTTCGCAGCACGATCCTTGCAGCGGCAAACAAAATGTATCTGGACTGCTGCTTCAACGCCCTGCGGCAGGAGGAAAACCTCTGGGACACCATTCTGCCCGATCTGGCGTAAGAACACAAAAAAGGCCGTGCCTCCATAAAAGGAAGCACGGCCTTTGCATTTTATACGTTCAAGATCAGGTATCCTGCAGTTCCCCGCGGCTTGCAGCCTTGAGGTATGCGAAGATGAAACCGTCCAGATCGCCGTCCATCACGGCATCCACATTGCCGGTCTCGTAGTTGGTGCGGTGATCCTTGACCATGGTGTAGGGCATGAACACATAGCTGCGGATCTGGTGGCCCCATGCGATCTCGTTCTGCACGCCCTTGATGTCGTCGATCTTATCCATATGCTGCTGCTTTGCGATCTGATACAGCTTTGCCTTCAGCATTTCCATGGCGTAGTCACGGTTCTGGAACTGGCTGCGCTGGGTCTGGCAGCTGACCACGACGCCGGTGGGCTTGTGGATCAGACGGACAGCGGAAGAGGTCTTGTTGATGTGCTGGCCGCCGGCACCGGAGGAACGGTACACCTGCATCTCAATGTCCTCGGGGCGGATATCCACCTGAATGGTGTTATCCAGCTCGGGCATCACTTCCAGCGAAGCAAAGCTGGTCTGGCGGCGGGCGTTGGCATCAAAGGGCGACACGCGCACCAGACGGTGCACACCGTTCTCGCTCTTGAGCAGGCCGTAGGCGTTGGCTCCCTTCACCATCATGGAGGCGCTCTTCATGCCGGCTTCATCACCGTCCTGATAATCCAGAACCTCCACGGTCATGCCGTGGTTGGAAGCCCACTTGTTGTACATGCGGTACAGCATTTCGGCCCAGTCCTGTGCCTCGGTGCCGCCGGTACCGGCATGGAAGGTCAGGATGGCGTTGCTGTGGTCGTACTCACCGTTCAGCATGGTCATCA
>ERZ773276.1220-NODE-1220-length-21014-cov-32.322010_pt1 | contig 21014 bp, 18 predicted proteins | sample MGYA00511386_ERZ773276 | MGnify/ENA primary metagenome ERZ773276 (study PRJEB29015, sample SAMEA2737778) | human gut metagenome | biome: human gut; feature: human-associated habitat; material: faeces | place: China | collected 2012 ...
GACAAAAGTAACAGATTTTAAGGCTTTAAGCAATACGTCATTTTTGGACGCTTACTCTATTAATTTTCAAGTTTAAAGTTCATGCATAAGAGATAATCAATTTCATTACTTACAGATTTGAAATCATCAGTAATGAGAATAGTTTTCTTTGGATCTAAATATATATAGTAGATTCTGTTAACTTTTCTTAAATTTTCATCTTCTGTTAATGATAAAATAAGCTGAGATGATATAGGTTTGTGAAGGACAATATACTTTAATATGTCATTCTAACTCTCTTGCTCGATCCCCTTTTGTTTTAGGCTATCAATAATAAACGGAGCTACTATAGGACATTTTCTAGATTTCATTACAGGGAGTAAAGCATAGTAATATGCCAATATATATTTGGGGACATTAGAACCCGAAATGTTTAGCTTCCCGTTCAGTCTAAATTTATATATCAATCATTCTCATATTCCATTTTTTGTATTTGTAATTTAGGAATGGGATGTAACCTGTGATATTTACTTAGCAACTTCATGCATTTAACTTTCCTATTGGATTTCTTAATTATATATAGCAAAGCATTCTTCACATAAGTATGAGGCACAAAAGGTCGAATAAAAGGGATTGATACTATTACAAATCCTAATATAAAGCTTTTCGATTTTCTAATCGATAAGTAAATTAATGCAACCACTATCAACAAGTAAGCAATAAGAACAAATAGTCGCAGCATAAATACTTTTAGCATTTTATACCTTATGGTCTTCCGTCTTTGTATTTTATATTCATGCAATAACTCTCTGTAATCAGCAATAGCCCTATTATTTTTTTCGGCAAGAAGCTTCTTTATATTTTCATTTTTCTGTTTAACCTTCCTTCTTTCTTCTGACAACTCAATGTCTTTTAACCGCAGAGCTTCGTTTATTTTACGCTTATTTATTTCCTGCTCTGCTAAGTATTTATTAATATCTGTATTGTCGATAAAATCCAAATAAGAATCTTGAGTTGTCTCCTGAATACACTCTGGGAGCAGAGGTATCTTATGCAGACTTGCTAATATAGCTTTTTTCTCTTCTAAGTCAAAATTGTCTTTCTTAGATTCACTCAAAAACTGATTAAATTTCTTAGAAATGGAATTTCGGGCACTTGTAGAAAGGACTATCTGTGCCTTTGTAATGAGAGAAAAAGTCGTTAATCTCATTTCTTTCTGCAGTCCCCGATTAGAAATTATCCAAAGTCTATTAGTAATAAAATCCAAACTAGTGGCAAGCGGAATAGAATATGGTTCTCTTATCTCTTTATCGTTAGCAATTTTAAAGACTAGACCACTACCTGTTAGCAAAATATGTCCAGTGTTTCTAAAGAACTTAGGGCACTTTCCTCCACGCTTGATATTTATATAATTTAAAAGCTTTAATTTTTTATATATGTCATCTACTTTACCAAATTCTTCATAATTTTCAAGAAGTTTACTCTCTTCTAGATTTAGCTTATATTTGTCTACATCATAGTAACTTCTTTGTTTATCAAGAAGAATACCATTATACTCTAAGTCTTTGAAAAATTTAGCTTGCAATTCCTTTATGTCAGACAAATCTTCGCTATTGTCTAATATATACTTCATGGCCTGCTTAGAGGGATCTAATATATTCTTTTTGTTTTTTATATCTTCTGCAACTTTAAAGTATTCCAGTATTTCTTCTTTTGTTTCTTCAAAATAAAATAAAGAAATTACTTTTTTATCACTTGAATTTATTTGTTTGACGAGGTCAAAAAATTCATTGAACAATGTCTGATATAACATACCGTTGAACCCTGCCTTATGAAACAATATCTCTGTATCCAAATAAATATTTAATTTTCCATCAATTCCATCAATGCTGTCATAATCAACATTATAGGAAAGGCCAACGAAAATGATCATTCCTAATCTTATCTGATTAATTTGCTCATTAAATGAATCATCTTTAGAATGAAGAATAACAAAAGAACTTATCAAATCTACGAATTTACCTTCAGTTCTATCGTCAATTACAAATGCACAGAATTCTCGATTTAACTCAGATAGATCCTCTTGGCTTAACTTAATATTTTTTTTATTACCGATATAGCTTTTTAGAGATTCAAATATTTTACTATTTGCCTTACGGCTTTTGTTTTCCAGCTCATCTACTTCTTTGACATTAATATCATCGATACCAACAGTAAGGTTATAGTAAGATTTATTAATCTTAAGGTATTCTGATAGTCGTTTTAATGATGTTTTTATAACCGCAGAAGGAAGATCAAATCCATATTTGCTCTTAAACAAAGAACAAATCTGCTGCAATTCGAAATTCGCAAGATTATTCTCGACAATAATCTGTTTGGCGAAATTAGCAATTACCTCGTACAAATCTTTATGCTCGTTATAAAGGCTTTTAAAGACAGCCAAAGACGCCATGCACTTTGTTGAATCTGATATTCTATCCATTTTTTTATTTTTTTCTGTATAAGTAAGTAAATCTGTAGGTTCTTTAGCCAGTCTCAATGTACTGCTATGATCTTCTTTGGCTGCATGTTATTTTATAGAAAGAACTATTTATGAAAATGAAGTTATAGGTAGCTCTTTCTACAATTGAGTTTGAATGTAAAACCATTACAATCTATATATGGCTCCTTGGAATACCATAATTCAAAGTTTCTTATAACATCTAATTCCATCTTGCTTAATAATGTAGGCAGGATTACCAACTACCACACAGTTGTCAGGGACACTCTTTGTTACGACAGCCCCTGCACCTATCACGACATTATTACCAATAACAATATCTCCAATGACGACCACATTCGGACCACAAAAGACATTGTTTTTTAAATAAGGTCTACCCAAAACTCCCTCTTTATTAAGTTTGTTACCAAGTGTGGTGTTGTTACGGAAAGAACAACCATATCCAATGTGTTCAGCATTAAGATATGTCGAGAAAGCATGATGTAAAACAATCCCCCCCCCAGCGACATCCTTTACGTCTATATGTAATTCTGATGTAATAGGAAACAAGAATCTAAACAGCCTATTGTAAATGCACGTTCTATAGTAGAAGACATCACGAAATCCATTCAGATTTTGCCTAAACAACTTTAAGACTAACTTTATATAGCCAATCTTTGTCAGTTTGACATCATTAGGACTAATATTAAAATGATATGTATATGTTCTTATAGCGTCAGCCTTTATTATTGGCCATTGCTTAATTATAAACTTAATCTTACTAATCTTACCGAACATGATTCTTATATTTGTTGAGTTCACTTCTGAGAGTATTCACAAAATAATCAAAGATTTCCCTTCTGAAGAAATAGTTCATTGCACCATAGCCTGCTAATATTACTATAACCATCAGAGGAAAAGATACCAAAGGGAAATTAATCCATCTATCGATGAAATATAATGGCATTAACGGAAAGCACATCACAAAAGGCTTCAACATAAGCAAAAGATCCTGCTTAAATGACAAGTCTATAACTTTAGACATCATGATTTTCCATGATGGCCAGCAAGTAATAAATGGTGTACACAGGATGAATATTAAGAAAATGACGAATGAGAATCTAGAACCTATATATAGATAAATGACAGTGAATATTATTCTAAATATGGTCCAATAAAAACCTCGATCTGTTTTTCCCATTGCCACTAACAACGAGCTTACTGGATTGCCAAGACTTTGGAAGGCATAGAAGTATGCCATGAAAAACAGTATATATGAATACTGCCCGTACGATGATCCATACAATATAGACATGAACGAATATGAGGCAATACCAATTATTGAGTACAAAGGGAAATTTACAAATCCTAAAAGGTTTACCATTTTGATGTATCCACCTGATATCTTACTTTTATCAGTTTGAAGTTGTGCAAAAATTGGAGTCATCACATTTGTTATGATTGGATTAATCAATCCATATAGTTTTTGCGTTACATTTTTACATAGTGTATATACTCCAAACAGACCCATGGGGAAGCTACTACTGATAATCATTGAGTCAAACTCTCTAGAGAAGAAGTCTAGAGTAGACGAACCAACTTGAAAGATACCTATTTTAAGAGCTTCTTTTATTTCTGAAAATTTGAAATGTAAAAGGATGTTTTTTTCTTTGAATAAAGCCAATACAACATATGCTAATGCAACAAAAGCTGTACCTATCAAACTGGAATAAACCAGACTAAATACTCCAAAACCTGAACTTGCGAAAAAATAATTTGATATGAACAATAAAGTCGCAGATATAATATCCACAATAGAGAGGAATCCGAAATTCATTTTTTTCTGTTGAATAGTCCTCTGCAATGAACTTATGGAGCCTCCGACTATCATCAATGATGTTAATGATATGACTTTAGTGAGTTCTGGTTCATGATAGAAGTTAGCAATTATCGGTGAACACAACGACACTGCAACAGTTAGTACAAAACCGACAAAGATATTAAACCAGTAAAAAGAAGAGAACTCTTCCTTGCTTAGGTTTATTTTATGCATAGCAGCAGCTGAAAGCCCCATATCTGAGTAGATAGAGCAGAACGAATTAACCAGCACGGCTATTCCCATCAGTCCAAAGTCAGACTTATCAAGGAACCTTGCTAAGACTGCAACCTGAAGTACTCTGACGATTGTACTATAAATTGTGCTGATTGTCTGCCACTTTACGCCAGAAATAGCATGATCTTTAAGTTCTCCCATAACCTAAACTATGCAAATGACTCTTTAATGTATCTCATTAACTTTTCCTCAGAATACTCTGATAATGCGATTTCTCTGTTATGCATTATTTCTTCATTCGTCAAGTGGTAATTTATCTTATCTTTTAGTTGATCTAAAGAAAATAACAGAAATCCCTTTTGTTTAAGGTCATGCAAAAGAGGGCTCGTTCCTTCCATAAAAACAGTTGCCCCAACGTAAAGTCCAGTAAGTATATTGCCAAAGGCTTCCTGACGAAAATTCCCATATATATAAGTGCTGCTACTTAATAAAAGCTTATTATACTGTTGCAATGGCATGAAATCAATTATCGGTTCATAGTTGTCACCTAATAGTATTTTGCCAGTTTCTATTACCTTATTGACATAGTAATCATTACCACCATAGCTAAGTGGCATAAGAATTTTTCTGCTTCCATAATCAACTTTAGCCAGTTTCTTCATCACATATATGTGATTGTTAGTAAAAGAAGCCGAGTTTCCTATAATTATGTTATTTCCTAAAGAAACCGAAGGTAAGAAATCTTTTGGTATAATTTCATTAATAGGATAATAGAAAAAGTTCTTTTGCTTAAGATGATGATATTGAGGGAAATAGTGCAGAAGGAGAGAAAAATCTCCAGGACTTATAGCCACATAATTAATCTTCTCAACAGCTTTTAGGCGTTGTTTTAAGACCTTTGAATGTTTTGATTTCCTTATTAGGCGGGTTAAGAGGGGCATGCACTTCTTAACCCACGTCTTAAGAGTTGAGAATTTATTTCTCTCTGATGCACTCGATATTATACTGTCATTTATTAATTTTTCATCAGCATATAATTTAAAACCAACCTTGTCTAACATGTCATTATACAAGTCTGCCCCCCAAACAATCCAAGTGATTGATGGATGATTTATTTTATTAATAAAACTACAATCCTCATCGGTCAAGAAATGTATGATTATATTTTTATATTCTTTGACATTTCCGATTGTATTCCAAAACGAAGGAGTATCATATACAAGGTAATGTACATTGTCAGAGGTTAAATGTACATGCTTACATTTATAATCCACATTTGGAACTAGTATGATATATTTATTTTGATTTGGCAAGACTTTCTCAAAGGATGCTATTGTCCTTGAGATCACCTTCTCATCACACATCAAGTGCAAATTCATGTTTAACTTATTATTTGAGGTTATATATAAAAGGTATAATAGAAAGAAGTAATAAGACAACTAGCTGACAGTTAGCAGCTTAATAAGTATACACCAAAATGTATTGTAAAAGTTTAGCTCTTTCAGTATGAAAGGAATCAATCATATATCTAAGAACTATTCTTGTACAATGCATTTTGGTATATACTGGAATGATTTTATAATTATTCCGATTACTTCTTGTCTTTGAAGTACTCATTCACCTTACTGATAATGTACTGTACTTCCTCGTCCTTGAGCTCATAAAACATAGGAAGGCGAATGAGAGTATGATCATAATGGTCACAGTTAGGAAGGTCAGGTCGCTCTGTATAGTGTTCCGTGTAGTACTGGCTACGATGAAGTGCGAGATAGTGAAAAACGGCAAGTGCACCATTTTCCTTAAGATATGCTATAAGTCCCTGACGCTCGTCCATATTGCGACAAGTCATATAGAACATATGTGCATTATTAGTGGCATAATCAGGAATAACAGGCATCTTGACGAAACCAGCATTTTCCAGAGGCTTCAGGCCCTCATAATACTGGCGCCATATTTCCTTGCGACGGTTCTGAATTTCACCAAGATCTTCCAACTGTGCAAGAAGAAAGGCTGCATTAATCTCAGCAGGGAGGAAAGACGAACCTGTATCTACCCATCCATATTTGTTGACCATGCCTCGGAAAAACTCAGCACGGTTGGTTCCTTTCTCCCATATAATCTCCGCACGCCTGATATACTGTTCGTCATTGACAACAAGCAGGCCGCCTTCACCACCAGCAGTAACATTCTTTGTCTCGTGGAACGACACACAGCCAAAATCGCCTATACTTCCAAGTGGGCGACCTTTATAATATGAGTCAAGGCCTTGAGCGTTATCTTCGACTACAAGCAGACCATGGCGATGGGCAATATCCATGATCTTATCCATATCACAAGCCACACCTGCATAGTGGACTGGAACAATCACTCTGGTCTTCTCCGTAATCAAATCCTCCAACTTGTCGGGGTCAATATTGGGGGTATCTTTACAACTATCGGCGAAGATAATGTGTGCTCCCTCACGGACGAATGCCAAAGCAGTCGAAACGAAAGTATATGAAGGAACAATCACCTCATCACCAGGCTTAATGTCGCAAAGTATTGCTGCCATCTCCAAAGCGTCTGAGCCAGATGTTGTCAGCAATGTCTTCTTGAAGCCATATCGATCCTCAAAGAATTTCTCACATTTGTTCGTAAAAACACCGTTTCCAGACAGTTGACCGGTAAATACTGCCTGGTACATGTAATGCGCCTCCTTACCGGTAAGGAATGGCTTATTAAATGGAATCATTTATTTATTATAAATTACGAAAGAAATCCCACCAATTTCCAAAGGTGGATATATGCTCTGTCTCGTTATATCGATTGACCAACTGATTGAAATATGTTTCCTTGCATACTTCTTCAGTACTGTTTTTAGCATACAACATATGCCTTTCTCTAAACATTAATTTAAGATAATGTCCATGAAATTGAGCTTTGGTATTCCATCTATCTGGTTGAAGGTTATCCATATCTTCAGGATCATTTTCTCCAACATTATATGTCCCAACTAGCTTAGCAAGTTCTTGATTCTGAGGATTTTTCTTAAACACCTTTATGTTGCCTAGAAGCCATGTTTCGATGCAAACCTTTTGCTCTAACACGATTAGTTCTGCATTATTTAGTTTTACATTAGCTTTTCCTAAACGATCATCTATCTCCTGTAAAATTTCTTCTCTTGATTCTTCTTCTACATCAATACCGACAACCAGATAGTCGTAACCATGATTGCCTTCTTGCTCTTTTTCGCTATTTATAGCATTAACATCTTCAATAGCATTGACAATATGATTGAAGATAGAAGGTATACCATTACCACTCATCAAGTAATAGTTATTAGAATTGACATTTCTTGCATCATCAATTCTGTTCAAATTGGGAGCCACATATGAAATCCAAACAGGATAAATCTGAACTTCTGTATGTATCCCTTCTACTATGATGTATAGATTCATACCTCACCCGTTTGAAAAGCCTTCGTATTTGAGAGTTGGATGAAAGCATCATGCTTTGACCATTTCCCTATTTTAAGTTCATCGGCCGTATGTATAGATACATCGGAGCCTTTCCTTGTAACAACTCGCCATGTAGAAAATGGTATGTTATTAATAATATAAGGATGATGACTTGTTATTATAACCTGTATATCGCGCTCTGGATCCATGATGTTCTCAGCAAGAGAATCAATACAGTTTATACCTAAACCGTTCTCAAATTCATCTATAAGAATGACATCTCCATCATTAGCCATTGTCAAGGTAATAATCTGATTTAGAGTGCGCCACATACCAGATGAAATGCCATAAATCCAACTACTAACATTTTTCTCTCTCATCTTTAAAACGGGATAAGAGAAACTGTTATTAAAATTACCCATATCGAAATCAAGATCCTCAACCAAAGGGAATATCATCTTGAAATTATCCAAAATTTCCTGAAATTCAGGAAGATTATTTTTCTTGAGCAGGAAGAGCTTGTCAGAAGGAGTAATAGTGGTTATACCCCTTATTTCCTCGAGTGTAAGTGAGCTCTTTTCGTAGTTGAAAAAAGGAAAATGAACGCCCGAACCAGTATCATCACTGAGTTCATAAACACGTCTGAAAGCCCTATAAATAGGAGAAACATCATCTTCTTCCTTGAGCAATGTTAGAGCACTTTTGGCAGCATCAAGTTTAACGGTCTTCTTACCATTAAAGAACAAATTCATATCTGCTCTCTCAAAAATAGTTTGACCATCTTTTACCAGTTTCTCCCATTTTATCTTGTATTCCTTGTCTTTCTCAAAGAAATTCAAGAATTCCTGATAGTCACTCTCTTTAGTTTCAAATTCTCCTGACCATACGTACAGTGTGTTATTCAATGAAATTTTTAAACTCCATTCAATGCCATTGTATGATCTCCCGTTTGCAACTCTTGAAAGTATCAAGAGTGTATTCAATATTCGAGTCTTTCCAACACCAGAAGCTCCGACCAACAGAGTGAGATTTGCAAAGTCCACCTTTTGAACATTCCATCCACTCTGATGATCAATGTATTTCAATTCTAATATCTTCATATATCTAAATTATTTATTCAAGACTTTTATAGGACTGCCAACATAAGTACCAGTTGATTTTATATCATGTAACACTAAAGAGGCTGCACCTATAATATTGTTATTGCAAATAGATGTGTTATCTATAATAGTTGCTCCTATTCCAATGAAGTTATTATTTCCAATATTCACAAAACCTGCAATGGAAACATTTCCACCAATGAAACAACTCATCCCAATTGAAGTATTATGTGATATGACAGAGCCTAAGTTTATTATTGTATTATCACCTATATAAGTTTCTTTATCAATGATGACTCCAGGATAAATCAATACATCTTCTCCTATATGAGATGTACTATCAATATATTGTGGAGCAGCAATAATGGTAGCAAATTTATATTTGTCCTTATGTGAATCATACAAAGACTGCTTCTCCAATAAGCATTTATATCCGAAAGCAATAAATAGCTCGTCGAATACATTCTGTTTCCATAAAGCTTCAATGTCTGAAATATTTCCTATTACCTTGCGTCCATCTATAGTCTCACCAACTTCATGAAAGTCATCAACAAATCCTACGCACTCATATCTACCATCCAGCATAGTGGTTAACTTGCCTTCCAAGCTCACCAGCACCAATTATAAGTAGTTTAATCTTTCCCATTGATAATATATCTGCCTTTATCGGATTGATAAATGAAATATCCACTTCTATCTGCGCTACTCTCTATATTCCTTAATTCTGGAGATTCTATTTCTGCTCTTACAACTTCTGGATACATATCCGCATCCTGTATAATTGGGAGTACGTAGTTTTTTGTTTCATTTGATAAAAAATATACTCCGGAATATTTATGTCCTGTGATGACAGGTACCTCAAATTGTCCAAGAGCAACGTCTATAACTCCTTTAAGGAAATCATACCCAGTAGAGAGTCTTACCAAATCAGAGCCTATGAAATCTCCACCCATTCTTGCGCCAATCTCGATTACTTTAATATCTCCTTTGTCTGTTATCTTAAGTTCTGAATGAGATGCACCATTTTTTATATGAAGTGCATTTAATGCATTCAAAACGATTAACTTTATTTTCTCCTGTATCTTACTTGGGAGATTAGAAGGCTGGTGATGCTCTAATTCTACGAAGTAAGGTTCTCCAGTCGTTACCTTATCTGTTATTTGAAGAATGTAATGTTTTCCCTTAAAAGATATTGACTCGACGCTAACTTCTCTTCCTGCAACAAATTCCTCAACTATTGCCTGATGAGTAAACGATTCTTTCCATGCACGCTTAATAGCATCACGGAGCTGCACTTCATTATAGACTTTTTGAACCCCACGACTTCCAGATCTATCGGTCGGCTTAACTATAAGAGGATAAGAGAAATCTGAACATTTGACAATGTCGTTTTCTTCAATTACTTCGGTAAATCTTGGAGAAGGAACTTTATGTTCGACAAAACATTTTCTCATCAGATATTTGTTGGTACAAGTTTGAGCAAATTCTATTGGATTTGCTACTAATCCCATCTTGTCTGCCACGTAGTCAACTGCAAGAGTTGCAACATCAGATGCAATGGTACAGATACCATCTATGCCTATTTCCTGGCATTTTTGTAATATGGCATCTTCGTCTCTTGTAGATATGTCATAAAAATGATCAGCCACTTCAGCACAAACTGCACCGTCACGCCATGCAAAACAATTGACTTCAATATCCATTTCTTGAGCCTTCTGTACTAATGGCATTTGCAGGTAACTTGCTCCTATAACCGCTAACTTCTTTCTCTTCATAATTTATGCAGCTATAGAATTTATAATAAGAGAGTTACATGCGATAGTCAAGCCTACAAGGCTTTCATTTCTGGGGGGGGTACTTGCTACTAATACGTATGTCATATCCAATAATTTAAAATTAAGTTTATTGTAAAGATGCACAACTCGTACATTATTAGAAGAAATATTTGTTGTTTCTTCACTTATTTCGTTATTCTGTCTCATTGTTAAAAGTAAAGGTGAAGCTGGAGTAATGATTCCAAATCCTTTTCCTTGAAATGGAGTAAAAAGACCATTCAGTAGCAAATCTACTTTATTATCTTTTTCTTTTAGCATCATAAAGCCGACTTTCTCATTATCAATGGTTATCCACCAAAAGGATGAAGTCCCAGCTTTATATTCATTCTTCATCCAACCTACATAGCGATGTCTTCCAACAGATAAGCCAAATGACGGGTCTAATGATACTCTGTCCGTAGAGAACATTCCATCATCAACACTATCAACCAAAAGATTGAAATCACCGTCGTTTTTAACCTCTTGAAAAGATGTTTTATCTGTTATCGTCTTAAAGGCCTCTATATCCTTACAAAATGATTCTTTATCTTTATATATAGTAAGTTGCGTTTCGATCATCTTAAACCCATCGTTTTGCAACCCGAGTAGGCAACTTATATTACCAGCTGGTACTTTGGCGACAAAGTATTGATATCCTTTGACTGCCTTACAGACCTCTTCCGAGTTGTAAATATCATCTTTCGTGTAGTTGAGTTGTACGGTTCTCTTCCCTATGTTCTCAATCTCCCACGGACAATCTTGTACTTGCATGAAGTAATGTTTTACTTAGTATTGTTGCTTATTAAAAACAAACTTATTCCTTCATGATAAAGCTTTACTCTAATGGCTTTTGCTTAAAACTTAGTACTCTGACTTTCAATTCCAGCCTAAGCTCATAAGGGATAATATAGTCTGTTGTAGTAGGATATTACTTGTAAGATAGTTGCCTATAGGTATGGTAGATATTTCTTCCACCGAGAGTATTGAATGGTAGAATAAGCTTGAATAGATTCTATCCAATGTTGGTTAATACTTATAGCACACATTATTAATCTCTTCTGTATATGTCTCTGGTATATACTTTATCTTTCACGTCATCAAGGCAACTGTCATAGCGGTTAGCGATAATAGCATGACTTTGTTTTTTAAACTCATCGAGGTCGTTAACCACCTTACTACCGAAAAAAGTGCTGCCATCTTCAAGTGTCGGCTCATAGATGATAACCTGTGCGCCCTTTGCCTTGATTCGCTTCATGACCCCTTGAATGCTCGATTGGCGGAAATTGTCGCTGTTCGACTTCATGGTAAGGCGATATACGCCAATGATACAAACCTTTTCCTCAGAAGGATTGAAGTCTCCGCGGTTATAATAATCATAGTAGCCTGCTTTCTTAAGAACCTGGTCAGCGATGAAGTCCTTACGTGTGCGGTTACTGTCAACAATTGCCTGGATAAGGTTCTCTGGTACATCCTTATAGTTGGCGAGTAACTGCTTGGTGTCCTTTGGCAAGCAATAACCACCATAGCCGAATGACGGGTTGTTGTAGAAGTCGCCGATACGTGGGTCAAGGCTTACACCTTTTATAATATGGTTGGTATTGAGTCCCTTCACCTCTGCGTATGTGTCAAGTTCGTTGAAATAGCTGACACGGAGTGCAAGATAAGTGTTGGCGAACAGTTTCACTGCTTCAGCCTCGGTTGTCCCCATGAAGAGAGTAGGAATATTCTCCTTGATGGCTCCTTCCTGCAACAATGAAGCAAATGTATGTGCAGCCTCATCAAGCCTTTCATCACCTTCCGGTCTACCAACAATGATACGGCTTGGATAAAGGTTATCATACAAAGCTTTGCTTTCACGCAAGAATTCCGGTGCGAAAATGATATTGTCGTTATTGTACTTCTTGCGAACGCTCTCGGTATAGCCTACAGGGATAGTGGACTTGATGACCATAATGGCCTTCGGGTTCACCTTCATTACAAGTTCAATGACTTCCTCAACATGCGACGTATCGAAGTAGTTTTTTACAGAGTCATAGTTGGTAGGAGTAGCAATTACAACAAAGTAAGCATCTTTATAGGCAGCTGCGCCATCTGTCGTTGCATGTAAGTCAAGCTGTTTTTCTGCTAAGTATTTCTCTATATATTCGTCTTGAATCGGTGATTTCCGATTATTAATCATTTCAACCTTTTCAGGGACGACGTCAACAGCCTCCACATGATGGTGCTGACTGAGTAATGTTGCTATACTCAGCCCTACATAGCCTGTTCCGGCTACTGCTATCTTTAAATCTTTTGTATATATCATATTGTTGTACTTTAATTTTTTAGAATTCTCTATCGCAACCAAAGCAACGGCTATTATCTTTATATGTAAATTCCATCTTTTCTCGCAGACCCACTAATTACTGCTCGCCAAAATCGGGGTTGTCGGCATTATCCCATATGAGGTAAGTGGGTAGGAACATTAATGGGTAAATGCCTGTTTCGATATAATTCAAATCTGCACATCCCAAATCTTTCATCACAGAGAGATTTGTGTCCAACTCACCACATATTTTCTTGTCGACCATGCCTTTGGAATACACTGTCTTCAGTTGCTCTGACAACTCCTCGAGGCCTGAATTGACAATAGCCTTAACGACATGACTGACAACGTATTTGTCGCAGATATTTCCTGTAGGGTAATCAGAGATATAGGCATCAAGAACTCTGCTGAAGATGCCAGACAACTCGTCATGTACCTTCTTGTTATAGGCTTCAGTCTTGGTCTCTGTATCACAACCCATCCTTGCCAATAGATCGGCTACAATTCGTTTTGAATAGTCAGTTAAACCTTCTTCCAATAAGAATTGCTCAAGTTGTTTTGGTTCATATTCAAAAACTATTGACAATATCGGCAATATGTACGTAAAGCCATTATAGTCAGGAAGGTTGAATCTGATTATGTCTTCCGACTGACGCAGCACCTCTAGTACTACATCAAAAGAAGAGAAAGAGTATGAGGACAAAAGGGTTATGAGGGTATTTCTTATGATGAAATGGTTGACAGTCGTATCTGACTCCAACTTCTCTGCACTTTTGCCCCATTGCTTGCCAAGCTCCCAAAGGATTAACTGTTCTTCATCAGCGCAGAATTCTTCTGTAGGAATGTCGAACAGGTGGTCAAACTCACGTCGGGTTATGTCCAAAGGGTCTTTTGAAAGTGTAGTAAACACCTCCTGATGTTTTATGTTTAGATCCTTCGGGTAGTTCTTACCTTTATATGTATATTCCACAATATCTTGTCTTAGTTATTTATCTGAACACGCACGGTATGGTGTTTTTATGGTACAAATATTAGCTGCAACGTTTTTTAAAGTCATTCCACATCCGAGGATTGCTTATCCTCTTCCGTTGGGAGTTTGTGCAATAAGACATATCGTTGTGCCAAATCATGCCAATCTGTAAGTCGGGAGATCTGCCACATTTCAACAGCCGCATGGATGGTAGGCTTGAGAAAGTCTATGACGGGCTTGAAGTTTCGTAAGAAGTTATAATTCAGAGGAGCATCCTGATAGGCATGCAACATGCGAACTATCTTCTCTATATTAATGTCTTTCAACTCCTTCTTAAAACCGGCTAATTCGGGAGATACATAAAAATCTGTATTGCTATTAAGCAGTTCCGGCATATAGACATGACCTCTTTTAATCATGTCTGATTGTAGTCGATTTTTTTCTTCTTTCTCCATTTTATGGTATTCATCCATAAAACCGCTCCAATTCACGAAAAATATCAAACTCTTGCACTCCTCATCCTTTTTGACTCCAATATGTGCATAGTAAGCAAAATCACCCTTTTTAGGTTTTAATCCATACGGGAATTTATACTTCTTATCAATGAAGACTTTCGTAAGATCGAGATTGAGAATGATTTCAGTAAAATCCTTATGTTCAAGCAATGTATATATGCCATCCTTACCAATCTCTTTACCTGGTGTAGGAGTGAGGAAAGGACGAAGCTGCACATTGGGTACAAGGTCTTTTAGCCCCATGGAGACACTTTCATCAGAATTGATAAAATATGAATTGAGCGCCTCTAATACAGATTCTGTGGTGGAATCGGCGTTCTCAATGAATGCTGCCTGCAAGGCGAGGGAATTTCTCCGATCATTGTCCTTTTCAGCAAGTGAAGAAACTAATAGCATACGCTTGACATCATCCATTGCCTTTCCCTTGCTGAGATTGAGAAGAATATTACGGAGTACAGGTCCTGCGTCATTGGTAAAGTAGGTTGCCTGAAGTTTGCCTATCAGGTAATCTACGAACCTCCATGTGTTTACTTTTTTGGCATTTTCGCCATTGGGGGCCTCACGGACTATTAGATAGTTGAATTTTCTGATGTTTGATATGCTTATCGCACAAGAACCGGTACGAATAAAAAGCCTGTGATCCTTTTTCCCGTTTCTCTTAACCTGTTTGATAACGCCTTGAAATTTGAAGAAAGGTCCGTTGACCATACATACCATATCATACTCGGATTCAATTTCTTTATATGTCTTAGAGTCTATGATTTCAACATCTTCCAAGGATTTCTCGGCTTCTTTCTGACTGTTGAGAATAGAGAACAACCTCATAGATTGCTCAGGAACTTTAGCCATTGATAACCGTTCGTCAAGAGTTATGGCTTCAGAAGAATAACTTAACAGGTGTGCGTTTGATTCATACTGGGTTCCGTCTTTGTGGATAAAAAAGCCAGAACCTTTCATCATGGCCTTCAATATCCCGGTATCTTTTTTAAGGACATGTATAAACAAGATACCATCAATGAGGGGTTTGAACCTTACGCTCTGTTTCTTTCCTTTTGTAGACGTTGTAACACGCCGTAGAGGAAGTCTGGCAGATATTTGAGGGACTTTGCTCAGTTCCTCTTTAGCGTTATACTCCTTGCCGAAATCAGTCTTTATAACGTACCACATGAGCCTATTGTAGTCTTTTGTCTTATAAAAAGGTGGTACATTCCTCTACCTCCCTCGGAAAGGTGATGTCCTTCCCAGGTCAAGGTCTTGTTGAGTCAGACCCAAGTACAGATGATTCATAGATACACTTCCACTTCTCAAATGTACTAATTGGCTATCAAGATAGCCTTTACTCTCCACCGAACGAGTCGGCTTTGATACGCAATTCAACAAATTAAAGACCATTACGACGCTTTTTGAGTAAACAATCGTATATTGTCGTCCTCTCTATGCAGAGATGTCTTACATCATCGCTATAGGAGTTTGACAAGCTTTTTTACTAAATAGAATCAAGCTTTTCCTGCTATAATCCCACTTATGCATAAAAACCGCTGCAAATATACAGATTTTTCTAAAGACCAACAAATTATTCCCCCCTTTTTTAGGCTTTCCTAGGCAAAAATGTTAAGCCCCATTATAACGTTCTACCAGACAACGACTAACACTCCTATGCGAATAGTGCTCATAGTGGCATAAAGAAAACTAAGTCTGATAGTGACTGGTAATCAAAGTATACTGATCTCTTCATTCCCAAACGATGGCTAGTAAGCAAGCAGGTATTGTCAGTTAGCGAACTGACAATAGAGCAATGGCTTCGAATCGATCTGCGAATACTAAAGCAGAAATACTTGTTCGCAAATATCTGTGGAGGCAAGGATTCCGATACAGGCTGAACCCCCCCGGCTGCCTGGCCATCCAGATATTGTGCTGCGCAAGTACCGCACGTGTGTGTTTGTCAACGGCTGCTTTTGGCATGGGCATGATGGCTGCAAACACTTCAGGATGCCAAAGACGAATTCTGACTTTTGGGAGAAGAAAATCAAGCGTAATAAGGAAAGAGACAAGGAAGAGCAAAAGAAACTTGCAAAGATGGGCTGGCACTGCATCACGGTGTGGGAATGCGAACTAAAGCCAAAGGTGAGAGAACAGACACAGAAGGCTCTTGCATTTACCATCAACCATATCTACTTGCAAGACCGTTCTTTAAGCTACCCTCGCATAGAAGAGGAAAGCGAGCTTGAGGCAGCAGCGGAACCGACACCTAACAAACAGTAATGAATGAAATATGATGGAATACAAATACAAGATAGATGTCGCAAACATCGAAGACACAGAGACGTTAGTGAAGTTTCAGTTGGCAATGGCAAAAGAGTCAGAGGGAACAAAGTTGGATGATGAGATAGTACGTGAGGGAGTTAAGGCGGGCATCGCTGATGACGGCAATGCGACTTACCTCGTGGCACGGGATGGCAACGGCGAGGTTCTCGGCTCGTTGATGCTTACAACAGAGTGGAGCGACTGGAACAACTGTAACTATTATTGGGTACAAAGCGTGTATGCACATCCAAAAAGCCGTCATTAAGGAGATTCCAAGGAGTTAATAGACTTTGTAAAAGTCATTACTCAGTCAGAAAGAGCCGATGAACTGCAACTGTGTGTTGACCACTAGTCACTATCTTATGTACGAACTGTAATTATAGAGGAAGTATTGCATAAGACAAAAAATGTAGTGTCGCATATTCGAATATCCATTTTTTTTATTAATTTTGTCAGCATAAGCTAAAAAAACAAAGTATCAGATATAAATGAAAACTTTTAGTGATGATATAATTCGTTATATTCTCAGAGAACCAACCGACAAGGACAAAGATGTAATTTCAGAGTCACTTGGAGACATAACTTCTGGCCAACTTGATTTAGGCGGGTATACTGAGAGACTGGTATATGGATTATATCGAGTTCGAGAATTGTTTGAGGAGCATGATGCCTCTCAATATGACTGGGGTGCCGATCGGATTAATTTTTATAAAGCTGCAGACTTAGCGTGCACCGCAGTTTTTGAAACTTATAAACTTGCCATGGCTGGTCAAAGAGGGAAAGCTTTTGATCGGCTCTACACTTTCTATTTTGACAGTGGTCTCATAAAAACAATTATTGAAAATGTTGATAAAGACACTAAATTCTATAGACTAAGAGCTTCTGATGATTATCGACTCTTTAGCAAAGAAGAAATGTTCCATATTCCTTTTGAAAAATGTCATAAAACATCAAACTACAGATTCAGTATATCTGGATTACCCATTTTATATTTTGCCAGTTCTGTATATGGCTGTTGGTTAGAAACGAACCAGCCTAATATTGAAAAGGCAAACGTGGCTTTGTATGAAATTACCAGTGAAGCGTGTGTAAAATGCCTCTCTGTGATTACGCCCAAAATAGGAGAAAAGATAACAACAGAGCAGATAAAACTATTGCCACTGATAGTTGCTTCGACTATGGAGGTACAGAAACCTAATGAACCATTCCGACCAGAATACGTCATACCGCAACTTTTGACAGAATGCGTACAGAAGTACAATATGGAGAGAATGCCAGATTGCATACTTGGAATCAAGTATCTATCAACAAAACGTAATGGTGAAGGAATTTATTTTTCAGGGAAGAAATATACTTATCTTTATGAGAATTACGCTTTTCCTCCTTTTGAATATCATTTGTTTGGCGTTTGTCCTAAACTTAGTAAAAGTTTCTCGCTAGTACGCAATTCTTCGATATTCCAAGATACTTATGTAAAACCTCAAATAATTATGCCGAAAGAAGAAAAGGAGCCAAGAGATGAGTATCAAAATTCAACTTTTAGGAAGCTTGAACGATGGTTGGCAAACCCACAAATGCTGACTTATTAAAAGGAAGAAGTTGTTACTTTATAATCCATCATAAATATTACTTGTCTTGCTGATTGGTTTCTTTGCTTGCATAAGATATAGACATTTTAAAGCAACAGGGCATAGAAGAGTTATTCTTCATTACTAAGACGATAGTGGGGCAGATAGTGCAAATGCTTTACCGGTGCACACTAACATACGCTGAAAGAATGAAGTAACAAATAACAGACGACAGCTATTGGCGGACGGCTTTAGCTTTTACGCCTAAGCGGAATAATGATAACCTATGTTAACTATATGGTAACGCGCTATAGCAAAAGGTCTTTCGTTAGGCAGGGATTGATAAAACCTACTTAGTGAAAGACCTTTTGTTAACAAGAGAAATCCAAGCAGAGTTTTATGGTAAAGTTGAATAACGTGTACCGTTACAGCCTTCTATGCCATAGTCTGCGGTTAATAGTATTTGGGGCCAGAAGGACGAGAAGGCATTTTGTCACCCAAAGTCCAAATGACTATACCAGAAAATAACATTGTATCCTAAACACTATATCTGGTCAGATCTCGAAATACGCGTCTCGTTCTATCAGTAACTGTATTTCCTGGAATATTTTTAATATAGTTTTGGTCGCAAACAACTATCAATTTATGCTTGGCTCTACTTAACGCTACGTTTAACAGACGCTCGCCATCTTTCCCAGCATACAATCTTCCTATTCTTGATGCCTTACCACTTTCAAGCTGTGCGCAGTCAACCATGTCAAAAATTATTACATCACATTCTGAGCCCTGAAATGTATGGATAGTTCCTATCTTTATTCTACTGTCAAAAGATTCAGGATACTTTCGTTCCATTTTAAGAGCCCTCAAAAGCGCAACTTCTCCTTTATAGGGAGTGATGACTCCAATTGTGAATAAACCCTCTGGGTCATTATCATAGAAATCATCCAAGAGACCAATGATACTTTCTGCAAATTTTTTATTCTGTCTGGTACCTCCTTTGGTGAATTTTACAGCACCGTTAGATATGTTTCTTAGCACAACGGCTCTGCCTGCATATGGAGCTTCACTGATTATTTTCGAAGATCCTTCTATTTTAGAAACGAGTTTGCCTTTATAAAAGGTATCATTGAACAAGTCGACAATTTCCTTATTTGAGCGCCTTTGATTCAAAAGCTGTTCTGTGTGGTGATGTCTGTACTAATATTCGTTAAATAATTAGTTACTCTTTTGTAATCTTCTAAAATACAGCTACTTTTATGGGAAAAACCAAGCCAATGTTACTCAAAGACTTCTTCAATAGATTTCCTGACGATGAAAGCTGCATAGACTACTTCAAAGATATTCGCCTGTCCTTGGGTATGATCTGCCCTAAGTGCAGTGGAACCAATTTCAAATGGTATAAGGGAAGTCGTATATTCCAATGTGCCACCTGTGGCTATAGATTCCCATTGACCAAGGGAACAGTAATGGAAAAGAGCCACTTGCCCATGTACGATTGGTTCTTTACGGCTAACATGATGACATCAATCAAGCAGGTACTATCTGCCAAGGAGATACAACATCAGTTGGAAAAGAAATATTATTCTCCTGTATGGCTCATGATGATGAAGTATAGAGACATTATGGGCAAGCGAGATGCCATGTATAAGTTGTCTGATGAAGTGGAGATAGACATATCCTTCTTCCCTACTTCTTCTATAGTCAATGTTGACGGTGAGGATGTAATCAAGACTCAAAAGACACCGGTTCTGGTAATAGCAGAGAGTAAACCTGTTGATGGTATCCTCGCAGAGTGTTTTTCCAAACTTACTATGCCTGAGTATATTAACAGAGCATCCGCGCTATTGCAGAAAGCAGAAAAGATGAACATAAAGAAAGCCGTCCAATGTATAAAGATGTACTCTATGCCTAATCAGCACTATGAAACGATACGTCCCTATATTGAAGGGTCTGTGAGTAGCGACACCAAAGCTGTTACGGATGGTGGACACAACCTCATCAAGTTAAAGGAAATCCTCAAAGAACACAAGCCATATCCTGAAACTGAGGACGAAATCCATGAAGTGGTCAAATCAAAATTACCTTGGGTGCATATAATAACCGGAGAGTGCCGTAGTGGTATTGAAGCTATACATAAAGATATAGACGAGAGATTCCTACAACCATACTTGAATGAATATTGTTGGAAGTTCAACAGAAGATTTTTCAGAGACTGCAAGAAGGATAAGTACGACTTGTTTGATCATCTAATCAGGACGGCCGCACAGTATACCTCGGACATAAAATGGAGGGACTATGAGAAGGCTATCAATAGCCTTAACGTTTATTAGTACAGACATCACCACACAGAAAAAAGCTGGTACATTGCAGGGTGATCTGTATGCCGTATGTTTATATCAGAAAGTTCGAAAACACTATCTGTTAGTATCTTGGACGGGTCATCTGCAAAAGTCCGTGGATAAAATTTGATATGGTAGCCTTATTTTTGCT
>ERZ773276.1247-NODE-1247-length-20672-cov-10.241306_pt1 | contig 20672 bp, 18 predicted proteins | sample MGYA00511386_ERZ773276 | MGnify/ENA primary metagenome ERZ773276 (study PRJEB29015, sample SAMEA2737778) | human gut metagenome | biome: human gut; feature: human-associated habitat; material: faeces | place: China | collected 2012 ...
TCTAATATCTGTAATAGCTTCTAATGCCTTTTGATGCTTTTTATCACCAGTCATTTCAGATATAGTTTGAAGTATTTTTGATTTATTTCTTCTATAAGGGAATTCTGTTATTACAATTCCATAACGTCCATTTTCAAGCTTTTCAATTTCTGTCTTTGCTCTTAATGTAACCTTACCTTCTCCTGTTTCATATGCAGATAATAATGAATTTTTACCTATCAGCACACCACCTGTTGGTAAATCTGGTGCCTTTATATACTCCATAAGCTCTTTTGTAGTTATTTCTGGATTATCTATATACGCTAAAACCCCATCAGTAACTTCACCTAAATTATGTGGTGGAATATTAGTAGCTAATCCAACCGCTATTCCAAAAGTACCATTAACTAAAAGATTAGGATATCTCGCTGGTAAAACCTTTGGTTCCATTTCACTATCTGAATAGTTTGGAACCATATCTACTGTTTCTTTTTCAATATCTTTTAGCATTTCCATAGCTATTGGTGAAAGCCTTGCTTCTGTATAACGCATAGCCGCAGCTCCATCACCATCCATAGAACCAAAGTTTCCATGTCCATCAACAAGTGGATATCTCGTAGACCATTCCTGTGCCATATTAACCAATGCACCATAGATAGAGCTGTCACCGTGCGGGTGATATTTACCCATCGTATCACCAACGATACGGGCACATTTCCGGTATGGCTTGTCATAGCGGATCCCTAATTCATACATATCGTAAAGTGTCCGTCTCTGTACCGGTTTCAGTCCGTCTCTCACATCCGGAAGGGCACGGGATATGATGACACTCATCGCATAATCAATATAGGACTTGCGCATCACATCCGAGTATTCTGTTCTGATTATCTGTGATTCACTGCTCATATCTTTTCTCCTCTAAGCCTGAACTTCTGCTATATATCCAGTTCTGCCTCTGTTGCATTTTCGTAAATAAACGCCCTTCTCGGCGGGACTTCCGTACCCATCAGCATCTCCGTCACACCGGAGGCCATTCTGGCATCCTCGATCTCTACCAGCTTCAAAATCCGGGTTTCCGGATTCAGCGTCGTTTCCCAAAGCTGATCTGCATCCATCTCTCCAAGACCTTTGTATCTCTGAAGTGTAAATGTTCCTGACGTATGCTTCTTTCTGTAATCCTCAAGTGCCTTGTCATCATATAGATATTCACCCTCGCCCTTCTTAGGAACAACCTTATAAAGAGGTGGTGTAGCAATATATACATGTCCCTGATTAATAAGCTCAGGCATGAATCTGTAGAAAAATGTAAGAAGCAGTGTATCAATATGTGCTCCATCCACATCGGCATCAGTCATGATAATAATCTTATTATATCTTAATCTGCTGATATCAAAGTCATTGCCGTAGCCCTCTAAGAATCCACAGTTGAATGAATTAATCATTGTCTTAATCTCGGCATTGGCAAGTACCTTATCAATACTTGCCTTCTCAACATTAAGAATCTTACCTCTGATTGGAAGAATCGCCTGAGTTCTTCTGTTTCTTGCAGTCTTTGCTGAACCTCCGGCTGAATCTCCCTCTACAATGAATACCTCACATTCCTCCGGATTCTTGCTCTCACAGTTGGCAAGCTTTCCGTTGCTGTCTATAGAGAACTTCTGCTTTGTAAGCATATTTGTCTTAGCCTTTTCTTCTGCTTTTCGTATCTTCGCAGATTTTTCAGCACATGCAATTACAGCGTTAAGGTCGTCCAAATGTCTGTCGAAATAAAGCTGTACCTCGTCTCCTGTTACATTTGCAACAACTGTACCAGCATCAGGATTATCAAGCTTGGTCTTGGTCTGTCCCTCAAATCTTGGTGCAGGGTGCTTAACTGCAACAACTGCAGTCATACCATTCCTTACATCAAGACCAGTAAAGTTCGCATCCTTATCCTTTAAGATACCAAGCTCTCTCGCATACTGGTTGATAATCATTGTAAACTTGGTCTTAAAGCCTGTAATATGCGTTCCACCCTCCTGAGTGTATATGTTATTACAGAAGCCAAGAATATTTTCCTCAAATTCATTAACAAACTGAAATGCTACTTCAACCTCAATATCTTCCTGCTTCTTCTTAAAGTAGACGATATCGCATACTGTCTCTTTGCCATTGTTAAGGTCTTTGATATATGCCTTAAGTCCGTCAGGCTCATGGAAAGTTTCCTTATCCTCGCTGCCCTTTCTCTTATCTTCAAACTCAATTGTAAGCCCCGGATTAAGATATGCAGTCTCATGAAGCCTGCTCTTTATCGAGTCTGCTTTGAATCTTGTCTTTTCAAATATTTCTCCATCAGGAAGAAATGTAACAGTTGTACCAGTATCATTTTTTCTGCATGTACCAATCTTTTCAAGCGGCGCTGTTGCTTTTCCACGCTCGTATCTTTGCTTGTACACACCACCATCAACTCTTATCTCGACCTCAAGCCATACAGAAAGTGCATTAACTACAGATGCACCAACGCCGTGAAGTCCTCCAGATATCTTATATCCGCCATCTCCGAACTTGCCACCTGCATGAAGTACTGTAAATACAACCTCAACCGCAGGTATTCCGGCTTTAGGATGGATTCCGATAGGAATACCTCGTCCATTATCCTTGATAGTTGCTGTTCCGTCATCATTAAGAGTTACATTTATCTGTGTACAAAAACCCGCAAGATGTTCATCCACTGAATTATCCGCAATCTCATATATAAGATGATTAAGACCTTTTGTTCCGACACTTCCAATATACATACCAGGTCTCATTCTTACCGCTTCAAGGCCCTCCAGTATTGATATACTGTTAGCATCATATTTATTAGCTGCCATTATTAATTACTCTCCTCTTTACTTTCCAAAATACGCATTGAAAGTATCCTCAAAGCTGCTTCCCAACGTATACGCATCCTGAATACTTAATTTCTTCCATTCGCTATTATTAAATTCCATATATATACCAGCTTCATATTTCTCAAAATCAGCATTAAACTGCTCTAACTTTCTCTTTTCAAGAATTGCAGACTTATTAACCTCGGTCTTAGCCTTATCATTATCCGATGTACATCTTATAATGTAATATCTGCCTGCTGCCTCAACTATACTGCTCATCTCACCAGTAGACAGATTGAATGCTGCTTTTTCAAATGCTGCATCCATCTCGCCACGTTTCAGTTCGTACTCATATTCGCCATCCGCATTGTACTCCTTGGCAACAGCAAAGAATGAACTTCCTGAATTCACAAGATTATATGCTTTATTAATATCTTCCTCTGAATCTGATACAATATACTGGATATCAATAACTCTTGCCTCATCTGCGCTTACTTCAATATCCATGCTGGAAGTAAGGTCATCGTAGAGTTTCTGTGCTATTGCAAATTCAGTAAACATTGTATTCAGTTTATCCTTAGTTATTCCTGTACTGCTTATCTGCGATTCTGTTAATTCATTGTAAAATGCATCAACAGCCTTACCCACAGAATCTTTTTCTTCTCTTCCAAGCACAACACCGCGTTCCTTAGCCTTAACATTCATAGCCTTGACGCGCATTAACTTACTCTTAATCTGGTCCTTAATATAGCTTTCAAAATCAGCATCACCAATTTTCTCTCTCCATATATTACTGCCAAACATTTCCTCATATTCCTTCTTCACATCAGACATTAGAATATCTGCCTCGCATGTATAAGTTGTCTTCTGTCCTGCTGTCTTAATAAGCTCACCGCTCTTCATACCTGTTGTGAAATATATCAGACGTCCATTAAAGAACTTAATATATCCTGCAACCAATAAAACTACAACAAGAATAACTGCTAATATAATAAACGGTTTTTTTCTTCTTTTCATATTCTATCCTCTTTAATTATTTGTGATATGGCTCATTCTTCATAATCCTGTAAGCCCTGTATATCTGTTCCAAAAGAATAACTCTCATAAGCTGGTGCGGAAATGTCATCTTTGAAAAACTCAGCTTATAATCAGCTCTCTTAAGTACATCATCTGCAAGTCCCAAAGAGCCTCCTATTACAAATGTTATGTTACTTGTTCCTTCTATTCCAAGTCTTTCAATCTTTTCTGATAGTTCAACAGAATCAAGCATTTTCCCTTCTATTGCAAGTGCACATACATAAGCATCATCTTTAATGGCAGAAAGAATTCTCTCTCCTTCCTTATTCTTAATCTGTTCATTGACTATATCACTTGCATTATCTGGTGTTTTCTCATCAGGTAGTTCAACAATATCAAGCTTACAGTATCTTGAAAGTCTCTTAGAATACTCTTCAACTGCCTGGGTATAAAACTTTTCCTTAATCTTGCCTACACATACAACATTTATACGCATCTGTACTATCCTTCCACGAAGAAATATCCGCCATTATCAAGCCTGAATACTTCTAACTGCTCAAGAAGCTCATCATTGCTTAAGTCAGATACATCCATTCCCTCATCATCCATCACTTCTCTTAATTCTTTAATATCCTTGCAGTATACCGCCATACAGTCCTCTAAGAATTCCTTAGCTTCCTCTAAATCATATGCAACAGGCTCATCGAAAAGCTGTTTCTGATCTCTTAAAAACACCTTCGCACACTCATCAATATGTTTATCCATAACTTAAATCTCCTTATCTTATCTCTTTAAATTGCTCTCTTAATGTTCCTTCTACCCATCCTGTTACGAAACGCCCGTGTTTCTTAACATCTTCTACAGCTTTCTCCATAACATATGAGTAATACACCCTGTCAAGCATTGCAATATCATTATAGTTGTCACCAAATGCCATACATTCTTCGGGTTTTAAGCTGAAATATTTCTGTATCTGCTCAATTCCTCTACCTTTATTAACATTAGTGTCCATAAGGTCTAAGTAAAGTTCTCCCGATACAAGTACTGAAGCCTTATCACTCCATTTGTTAATAAAATGCTCCTTGGAATTCTTAATTCCTGTCATATCACACACAGCAATCTTTAATATATCCTCGTCAATGTCTGTGAACTTATCAACTAATGTAGTATGGTAATTGACCACCTTAGTCATTCTGTAATAATATTCTTCTGACTTAGGCTTAATATATGCCGTATGTTCTCCTGATACAAGCACCTCACAATTGGGCTGTTCAATTACATCCTCAATTATCTCTAACGCAAGCTTCCTATCCATCGGAGTCTTCCCAATAGTTTCACCCTTATATTCCACAAGTGCACCATTCTCTGCAATATATGCAAGCTTATCACTGACAGCCCCAAAAAGTCTCTTAAGACTCGTTATCTGCCTGCCACTAGCCGGTGCAAATATAACGCCTTTGTCAACAAGTTTATTGATATACTGTATAGCAGATTCGTCGACGCTCTGTGCTCCGTTAAGAAGCAATGTCCCATCAAGGTCACTTGCTACGAATTTAACCATATATTTTCTCCTTAAAATGTTTTAAGCTCATGTACAAGTCTTGCAACAGGCAGACCGACAACGTTATTATAGTCGCCTTCAATACCCTTAATGTATGCTGCAAATTTACCCTGAATACCATATGCACCAGCCTTATCCATAGGCTCTCCTGTGCTTATGTAATCCCTGATTTCCTCATCAGTCATATCATATACCCACACATCAGTCTTTTCATAAAAACTTACATTCTTATGTGTGCTGCATATAGTTACACCTGTATACACCTGATGTATCTGACCTTCTAAAGACTTAAGAATTCTGAATGCATCCTCTTCATCCTTAGGCTTGGTAAGAATCTCTCCTTTATGATAAACAATAGTATCTGCACCTATAACAATTACAGAATCATCTTTATCTGCATATTGTTCTAATACAGACTGTGCCTTAATAGAAGATAATTCTCTTACATAATCTTCAGGCTCCATCTCTTTAATATTCTCATCTGCATCACTTGTAACAACAGTAAAATCAAGTCCTACCTGACTCATTAATTCTCTTCGTCTTGGTGAACCCGATGCAAGTATCAAATGTTTCATAAAACTTCCATCTCCTTGTTCTTCACTGTATTTTGTGTTCAAAGCCTACTCCGACTCATACATATTGCATTATAGCATAAAAAAGCAGAGTGCTTCAATACCACCCCAATAAAAAAGGCACAACATTACTGCTGTGCCTCTCTGATATCATTAACATTTATTATCTTTTATTGCTCTTTTTGCTTATCACAATAACAGTTCCAGAAATAACAGCTGCTGCTACAAGAATCACAATATATACCCATACATGATTATTGTCACCAGTCTTTACAACCTCTTCATCAGCCGCAACTTCACCAGTTTTTCTGACTCTTGAGCCACCAACAGTCTCATCTTCTTTTCCTATAACTAATTCTTCATCTCCTGCAACTTCACCAGTCTTCTTTGTGACCTGAGTTGATGAAGTTGTATGTTCTTTTGTCTGTTTATTAGAATCTACTGTTGTTTCATTTGACTTTGTTGTCTCATTAACAGCTGTTGTTTCGTTTGATTCTGGTTTTGTCGGCTTAGTTTCCTTACCTGCATCAACTGTTGTCTCATTCGACTTTGTTGTCTCCTGTGCAGCCGTTGTCTCGTCCGACTTTGTTGTCTCCTGTGCAGCCGTTGTCTCATCTGACTGTGTTGTTTCTGATGAAGACTGTGCTACAGATGTTGTTTCCTTCTGTGTCGTCTCTTGCTGCTGATCATCTGATACAAAATGCATTTGTCCATTAACATTAACAAATGACTTAGAAATTGCTCTTCCATTACATGTAGATGTTAAAGTAACATCCGCTTTCGGTGCAACAACTATACCACATACCTCACCCATATTAATATTACCAGTTACATTAACAGCATTGAAAATAACTGTGTCTGATATATCAACATCTGTTAATCCACCTGTATTCTTACCATTAATGCTGAATCTTTTGATATCTGCATCACCATCACCGCCAAGAAGATTAATGATAACAAACTGTCCCTGTGCTTTATTTGTTATGTTTAGCTGTCCTTCTCCATAATAAGATGAAACTTCTTTTCCCTGCCAGTCAATATAATTATTAGCATACATATTTACCACTACAATCTGCTTATTCTTAAATGAAGAAAGATCAATCTTTCTCTCATCATAAGCATCAATAACTATATCAGCCTCCGAATCTGGTGTATCAGCATACGCCTTGAAATTATCGTATACATTATCAAGTGCTGCCGTTACATCCATATAATCCTCTGCATAATAAACATTGATTGTATCCTTGCAGTTAGCCACATTAATAACAGCACCTGTTCTTTTTCCGTCAGAATCTTTAATATAATATTTATTCTCTCTGGGTTCATAATCATAATCAGTTCCAAGTACAAGATTATTAAATGCATTTCTATCCACATTAACTTCTGATGAACCAGAATTATCAAAACTCTTGATATATGTTGTTCCAACGCTCATATCAAGCCATGCACTCATCCACTGATCTGTTATTAGAAGCTTGTTAGTCGCGAAACATGTCTGATTGTGATTACTATTCTTAAATTCTTCAGCAACTACACCATAAGGTTTTGCTGCTCCTAATAATTCATTAAGGACATCCTGTGTTTTCGAGTATGCACCAGCTTTTAAAGATGTACCGGCAAACACAGAACCTGCAACCATTGCAACTGAAAGAACACCAACTGCAGTTTTCTTAACCTTTGCATTCAAACTACTTAATAGTTTTCTAAAAAACATTACTATCCCTCCAAAAATGTCTAAATCAACAGTTTCCCCTTAACTATATTTCTTTTCCCCTCTGAGCGTATAATAGCATTAGTACTATAGTACCGCTTCCCCCTTTGAGGGGGATTTTTTAATTCTACATAAATAAAACAACCCATATCCTGAATCAGTATCATTCTAGTATACGTTCCGGACATGGGTTATATTACACATTATTCAATTTAAATATTATGCTTCAAGGCTTCTGTTCATAGCTGACTCTAACGCATCAATAGAAGCTCTGATGATATCATGGTCAATACCAATACCAAAGTAATTCTTTCCATCCTCTCCTGTAATACCAACATATGCAATGGCACTAGAATCAGAGCCCTTCTTTAATGAATGTTCTTCATAACAGAAGATATCACAAGGCTTTCCAAAGTGACTGGCAAGAGCATTACTTACAGCATCAAGACGACCATTACCGCCATCTTCAACATTGCATTTCTTACCATTCTCATCAATAGTCACAACAGTCTGGATTCCATTAATCTGCTTGAAATGCACTTCAGAAATCTTGAATACTGGTGTATATTTCTTATATCTCTTCTCAAATATCTCAAGCACTTCATCTGCTGAAAGCTCCTTATGATTAACATCTGATACATCTTTGACAGCATAACCCAGATCTTCTCTCATAGCCTTAGGAACAACCATTCCATAGTTATGTTCAAGAACATAAGCAACACCACCCTTACCAGACTGGCTGTTAATTCTTATAACATCTGAATCATATGTACGTCCTACATCTTCCGGATTAATTGGAAGATATGGAACTGTCCATTTATTAGGATCATTTTCAATTCTGTAATGCATTCCCTTAGATATAGCATCCTGATGTGAACCTGAGAACGCTGCAAATACAAGCTTACCACACCATGGATGACGGTCATCAATCTTCATCTGTGTAAGTCTTTCAAATACTTCTGCAAGATGTGGCATATCGGAAAGATCAAGCTCAGGATTAACACCCTGCATATACATGTTCATAGCAAGTGTAATTATATCAACATTACCTGTTCTCTCACCATTACCAAAAAGTGTTCCCTCAATTCTGTCCGCTCCTGCAAGAAGTCCTAACTCTGCATCAGCAACACCTGTCGAACGGTCATTATGTGGATGAAGAGAAATAATAACATTCTCTCTGTTGTGCATGTACTTAGACATATATTCAATCTGGCTTGCAAATACATGTGGAAGTGACATCTCAACTGTAGCAGGAAGATTGATGATACATTTCTTATCAGGTGTTGGCTGCCAGATATCAACAACAGCGTTGCATACCTCAAGTGCATACTCTGGTTCTGTTCCTGTAAAGCTCTCCGGACTGTATTCGAAAAGGAAGTTTCCTCCATCAGCTTCAGCAAGTTCCTTTAATAACTTGGCACCTTCAATAGCAATCTGCTTAACTTCTTCCTTAGACTTCTTGAATACCTGTTCTCTCTGTGCTAATGAAGTAGAATTATATACATGAACGATTGCTCTTGGAGCTCCCTTAACAGCTTCAAATGTCTTCTTAATAATATGTGGTCTTGCCTGGGTAAGAACCTGGATTGTAACATCATCAGGAATCATATTTTTCTCAATAAGTGTACGGCAGAACTCATATTCTGTCTCAGAAGCTGCCGGAAAACCAATCTCAATTTCTTTAAATCCAACTTCAACTAACATCTGGAAGAATTCAAGCTTTTCATCAAGACTCATAGGTTCAACAAGAGCCTGGTTACCATCTCTTAAATCAACCGAACACCAGATTGGTGCCTTATCAACATACTCCTTGTTAACCCAGTCATTGCACTTAACTGGTGGCATAAAATAGCCTCTTTCATACTGTCTGTAATCAAACATTCCTAAAACCTCCTGAAAATATAAATATATATTGTTAATAAGTAAAGGCTTTCTTAAAGGTAAGCATAAAAAAATCTTTCGTCCATGGGTAATTCTACCCAAAGAGACGAAAGATAAATCTCACGCGTTACCACTCTTCTTCATAGCTATGCTATGCACTCACTGAATACGTACAACAAATATGCTGCATTATATTCTGTCCACTATAACGGTTGGCTTCCGGCTACTCCTACTTCTCATAATGATTTCAGGTAGCAGCTCCAAGGCGAGTTCAATAAGTTCCTTCGACTGCCTCGCACCACCCGGCAGTTCTCTGACTCTGGTTCCTATCTAATAGTCCTCTTCACAGCATTTACTTATTATGTACGTTTATTATACTTGTCATTTTTTATAAAGTCAAGCATAAATTCAAGTTCTTCTTTGGAAATATTCTTATCAGAATATCTTGCTTTCTCATAACTTGCTGTAATTCTGTCTGCAGCATCAGCATCGTCAGTTATTCTGTTTATTGTTATATCCTGTGGCTGCATATTTTCAAGTGATTTACCATCCGAATCCCTGGCTGCCTTTGATGATTTTATTGCTGCTTTTCTGAATGCCTTCCTGTACTGCATATTAACAGGCATATTCTTAGCTTCTTCTGCTCTCTGACGTCTCTTTATCCTTGCTTCTGTTCTTCTGTCATTGCCAATGAATTCAATCTCATCACCATTATTATCCTGTGACTTTTTGAAATTCTTGGCATATCTGATAATCATATAGACAATAAATACAACAAGTGCAATTACAAGAACTATTGCAAATGCTGTAAATAATGCACTCATAACAGGATTATCAGTAAATGCAAGGTCGTTATCTCCCTTTACCACATCATCATCAGTGACTGGATTCACGGAATCTTCGGGCATCGTAGAGACTTCTTCTTTCTCTCTTATAAGTCTTAAGAACAGCTTCAGCACTATCCTTACAACTGCTACAAAACCTGAACCAATCAGTGTAAATATATTGCCATAATCCCCACTATAGAACAGAATCATGCCAAGAATCATAAGTCCTGACACAACCATGACCATTATCATGTTAATTCCTGTAATTCTCTCAGCAGGAAATTCTGATTTGCCAGCATTACTTATAAACAGAGAATTAAGCTCTTTTAACTGGTTAGCAAGAAAAGCAAGCAGAACAAACAGCACAAATAATACTGTTTCATAGTTAACAAGCAGTCTGTTGCCTGCTGAACCGCCATAAAGACTTCCTGCGACCATAACCAGACAATACAGAGGTGACATTCTCTCTCCTGCCTGCAAGGCAGCTTTCTTGTCTTCCTGAGTTACATCAGCAAACTGATTCCCATAAAGCGGTTCATTCATATATTCAGTTTTTCTTGCATTAGCCACTCTTATGCTTACAGACCTTATACACACAGCAAGTACACTTACAAAATATGCTGTAGACTCTGCATCTCCATTACCAATTATAATGGCTGTTATAAGCAAAGCAGCATGAATCAGCATAAATAGAAAATTCTTATGTATATTCTTTCTTGCCGCATAAGTTATAATAACCGGAACTGCCATAAGAAGTGTTGCAATAATATAACTGTCAGATTTATTCGTAAGTCCCAATATAACAAATGCAGAAAATGCGAACGCTACAATACACTGGCTTATTATATCTGTCAATGTTCTTATTGTTCTCAGTTTATTATAATTATAAACTTGTCCCGACTCATTCATATGTTATCTCCTGATAAACTTATTTCACTTCCCAGCCCTCTGGTCTGATACCACAATAATCAAGGCTGTATTCTCCACCAGTCATATATGGAACAATCCATATAACCTGTCCATACTTTTTCTCAAACTTCTGCATAGTCTGCTGCAGCTTCTTTCTTCTGCTCGCTGATATAACAACATATACACTGTTGTCACTACTCTGGACAGAAACATTTTTTATAAATGTTCTGTTAATAAACGCTGCAAACTCTTCTTTTTCAAGCTTTAAATCCATTCTTGCAAGTACAGTATTAATACTTCCAAGATGTCCAACTCCTGATCCTTCTCTTATACCAACTGCTTCCTTTGTGTCAACATCACATGCATTACTAATTAGAGAGACATTAATTCCCTGTCTGATGAATTCTTCTGCCACAGAAGCTGCAAGACTTATTGCTTCTTCATTAACCGAATCATATGTAAGCATTCCATCATCCTCAAGATTAAGAAGAATACATACATTACGGCTGATTGACTCATTATATTCATTAACACACAGATTACCTGTTCTCGCTGTTGCCTTCCAGTTCACATTCTTTAGGCTGTCGTTGCTTGTATAATCTCTTATTCCTCTGAACACAAATGGATCTTCAAGCATATATTTCTTACGTTCTGCTTCTCCTGATATTCTGCTTCTTATAAAGCTGAATCTCTTACTATCCACAGTCTTAGGATAAACTGTTATCTCACAGGTACTACCCACTTTGAGAACATTAATCTCATTCATAAATGGTCCGGCAAATGTAAGCTGTACTCCTGATATTCTGAACACACCTCTGTGATTGCATTTAACAGGAATTCTTCTTGTAATTCTCTGATTAGCCAGAAATGAGAACACATCATTGCGGTATGTAAGGTCTGACACACTTGAATTAGTATCTGTTCCAGGAAATTCAAGTTCCCTGTCCACCTGAAACTTAAGATTCACACATGGCAGCGGCAGACGTTTTTCGTTGGATATAACCTCAACAACATTAACTGTTTCGCCATTTACAACATGCTTTTTCTCAAATTCAAGAGCGACACCCAGCCCCTTATTCCAGTTATAACGAAATACAAGCTTAATTGCCAGATATACTATAAGTACACCAATAAGCATCAATAATACATTCATTATCTTTTCCAATCTTCAGTAGGAACTGCTGTGTTATTAACAACATGTTCTACAATCTGTTCTTTATTATCCATATTCATGTAACCTGTCTGTAACACAATTCTGTGTGCCCATACTACAGGTGCAAGTATCTTGATGTCCTCTGGTACAACATAATCTCTGCCTGCAACATACGCATATGCTCTCGCCGCATTGAGCATACCAAGAGTTCCTCTCGGGCTTACACCGATTGATACATTATCCTGCTGTCTTGTCATCCTTGCCAGTTCAACAATATAATCAATAAGCACTGGGTGAACATATACATTTTTCGCATCTTCTTTCATTGCAACAATATCTTCACATGTTGCAACTGTTGAAAGTTCTTTAGAAGGATCTTCTTTTAAGAATCTGTTAAGAATAAGTACCTCATCATCTTTCTCTGGATAACCCATGTTAATCTTCATAAGGAATCTGTCAAGCTGTGCCTCAGGAAGCTGATAAGTTCCTGCTGTCTCAATAGGATTCTGTGTTGCAATTACAACAAATGGTTCTTCTAACTTAGAATATTCACCATCCACAGTAACCTGATGTTCCTCCATACATTCAAGCAATGCCGACTGTGTTCTAGGTGTTGCCCTGTTAATCTCATCTGCAAGAATAACATTAGCGAATACCGGACCTCTTCTGAATACGAATTCCCCCTCTTTCTGGTTAAACACATGCACACCTGTAATATCTGAAGGAAGCAGATCTGGTGTAAACTGAATTCTTGAAAATTGTCCATCAATGCTCTTTGCAAATGCTTTCGACATCATAGTCTTACCTGTACCCGGAACATCTTCAAGGAGAACATGTCCACCAGCAATAATACTTGTCAGAACAAGTTCTGAAACATTTCTCTTACCCACAATCACCTTACTTACATTATCTAATATATCTGAAGCCTTACTCATAATACCTCCTCGTAACACGAAATTTAAACTCAGATAATTATAACAAAAACACTGCCAGAACAGCAAGTGTCTGACAGTGTTAATAGGTTAAATAATTATGAACTTTTGATGAATTTAATTATCTGTAGGCATCTCCTGATTAACATCAATACCTCTTGGAGCAACAGGTGTTGAGAACACAATCTGTGTACTTGTTCTTCCGAACTTCTGAAGCTGACCGATAAATGTATCAAGTTCCATGGTACTTGGGAACATAACTTTTAATAGCATTGAATAATTGCCTGTTACACAGTTACATTCAACAACATTAGGGCATGACTTGATAAATGGATAGAAATCCGGTTTCTGCACAGGAGCAACTTCAAGATTAATAAATGCTGTTATATGATATCCCAGCTTTAACTGATTAATCTTAACTTCATATCCTTCAATAATCTCTTCCTTCTCAAGTCTCTCAATTCTTGCTGAAACAGCCGGTGATGAAAGGAAAACATTCTCGGCGAGTGCTTTTAATGGCATTCTTGCATTCTGCTGTAATAATGTAATTATCTTCTTATCGATTTTATCCATGGCGTGAACCTCCAGATTATAATATTCGTTGTAAATGCTATTAATTTAACCAAAAAGGGGACAATTCTAGCGTTGTTGCTAAAATCGTCCCCTTTGACTTAAATTATTAACTTATACATAATATACACCTTACATAATAAAATGGCAAGTGTTTTTTCTTTATTTTCATTGCTTTTATACATAATATTTGTTAGAGTAGAGAAAATACTAAAGCCATTACTGGCAGAACGGAGACATTATGGAGAATAATAATCATGAATATAACACAGTAACTCTTATGCTTGACGATAACACAGAATGTGAATGTGCAATAATACGCATATTCCCTGCTGGAGATAACGACTATATCGCACTTCTTCCACTTGAGGGTGAAGCTGCAGACAACGATGAGGTATATCTTTACAGATACAAGGTTGAAGGCGACAACGAACCTGTACTTGAGAATATTGAATCTGATGAAGAATATGAGCTTGTATCTGAAGCATTTGACGAAGAATTAGATGCTATGGAGTATGAAGATCTGTACGAAGAAGAGGATAACGAGCAGTAAGAAGCTCTTCTATAAAGCGTGAACGGGTTGTATCTTTGTTGTACCTCTGTTTGGGGTACAGAAGATACAACTTTTCTTTTGCTCTCGTCATCGCAACATAAAAAAGTCTCCTCTCCTCTTCAATCTGCTCATCTAAAACCGCCTTATTATACGGTATTATTCCCTCACAGACATCCATTACCAGTACAATCTTATATTCAAGACCTTTAGAGCCGTGCATTGTAAGCATATGCACACCGTCTGCTGTATTATTCTGTCTGTCTTTATCGCACTGCCTGATGTATTCTGCAATACCATCAAGCCATTGTGACAGACTCATATACTGTGAAGCCCTGTGTGCCAGTTCATCAAGCACATTATATAATTCTTCCTTATCAGCCTTGTGTTCATATATATAATTCCTTATATACTCATCATAACCAACACCCTTTCTTATATAATTAACAGCTGCAAATGGAGACATACTTCTTATCATACTAATATCAGACACCAGCTTTTCTACCTGTTTACTCATCTGTTCATTCCCCTCATAGCCTCTCTTCAATGCATTAATATCTGCCGGCTGTGTAATATATGAACGGCTTATATATCGGAGTGGCTTATTAATAATCCGCAGAAAGTCTATTCTTTCCCTGCTGCCAAGTGCTATCCTTATATATGTAAGAATATCCTTGCTTATCCAGTGCTCATATATATCCTGTACTACTGAATAATCGCAGCATGGAATCCCATCACTTTCAAGCCTTGACATATACATATTCCCAATTACATTAGTTCTTGATAACACAGCAATGTCATCAGCTGCTATTCCAGTATCAATCAGTCTTCTTATCTCTGATACAAGAAATGCTTTCTCATCATTCAGACTGTTAAATTCATATACAGACACAGTATCTCCTTGTGAATTGTACGTCGTTATATCTTTATAATAACGATGCTCATTCTCCTCTGCTACAGCCCTTGAAGCAAACACAATATTGCCCGTTGACCTGTAATTAATACACATGTCAATTCTCACTGCATCACTATAATACTTATTGAAATCTAACATTATCTGTGGAGCAGAACCCCTGAATCCATATATACTCTGGTCATCATCCCCCACCACAAAAAGATTTCTGTATTCATCAGCAAGAATCCTCACGACATCAAACTGTGCCTTATTAATATCCTGAAATTCATCTATCAGAATGTACTTATACTTATTCTGCCACGCCCTCCTGTAATCTTCTCTCTGCATCAGAAGCTCGCGGCACTGTACAATCATATCATCAAAATCAATCAGATGTTTTCTTACAAGCATATCATCATATGCCCTATACATTATTCTAAAACTCTGTGGTGGAATACATCTGCTCTCATATTCATCTATATTAACAGCTTCACCCTTAACACAGCTTATCTCAGATAAAACACCAGCTACAGCTTCCTTCTCATCATCATACTCCAGTTCAAGCCTGCACATCTGGTCTTTCACGAATTCATGCTGTATCTGCGGCTTAATAATACAGTGTGCAGAATAATTATATGCTGCCTTAAGTATTGTAAAAAATACTGCATGAAATGTGCCAAACGTCACTGCAGAGTTTCTGCCCTCTGACAACCCCTTAAACTTAAGCTTCATCTGTTCAGCAGCAGCCTTAGTAAATGTAATAACAAGAATATCTGATGGATTAACGCCGTACCTCTCAATCAGATATCTTACCCTGTGTGTAAGAACCGTGGTCTTTCCAGAACCCGGTCCTGCAATTACCATGCACGGTCCTGTATTATGTTGTATAGCCTGAATCTGTGCTTCATTAAACTGCAAAAGCGGCACCCCTTATAATAATCTTACGCAAACAAATGTATACTAAGATTATATAAGTATGCCGCCATTATGTCAACTTAATAATATATTTTTTTATTTATTAATAACTTGTTATACTATCATCAGAATCATCAGTATTAGATATACTCTTGATAACAACATAATATTCAACCTGTGGATTAACCTGTACAAGCACCCTGTCACCCTTCTTATGCCCAAGAAGAGCCTTGCCAAGAGGCGACTCTATGCTGATCATACCGCTTAATGAATCAGCTCTGATTGTAGTAACAATTTTAATAGTCTCAGTACTTTCATCATCCTCATACAATACCTCAACCGTATTATTAACGCCAACCTCATCATCTGCTGATGAATCATCAATAACAGTCGCATTCTTAATCGTTCTCTGCAGATATCTTATTCTGCTTTCATTCTTATTCTTAAATCTTTTCGCTGCATGATACTCGAAATTCTCACTTAAATCCCCCTGAGCCCTTGTCTCCTTGACATCATCAAGTGCAGCCTTTCTTACCTCATGTATCCTGTACTCAATCTCTTCTTCCATCTTTTTGATATCATTCTTAGTAAGTTCGTGTCCCATATCTATCCTTCTTTCTTACCTTTAATCAATGAAATAATACGAGTATATTTTGCCCCTTTAAGATACATTTTGCAAGTTTATTCTGTCTCGACTTTATTACTTGTCGGCTCATCAAGAAGCACGAATGGCGCGTCATGTAAAATGCTTTAGCAAGCCCGATTCTCTGCTTCTCTCCGCCTGATAACATATCTCCCAGTTCACCGACATTAGTGTCGTATCCATCAGGAAGCTTTGATATGAAATCGTGTACTGAAGCCTTTTTGCACGCCTCAATTATCTTCTCATCTGCTGCGTCAAGCTTTGCAATTGTTGATTTACCGCTTCCGCTTATTTATCAAGTGCAACAATCGGTCCGAAAGAACTCATCATTGCAACTACAGACACTAATTATTTATCAATAGCCTTTATCGCTGCTTCTGCTTCTTTCACATCTTCTATCGATATCCCTAACATGTCTGCCGCTTCCTCATATGTTCTTCCTGATAGGATATTCACTATTAATCTATAATTTCTTTCAATTGCTTTGCCAGCTCTGCTCTCCGCTTCATCAGCTTTTCGTTTTTCTTCTTCAGCTTTTCGTTTTTCTTCTTCAGCAAGTTTCTTTGCTTCATCTGCCAGTTTCTTTGCTTCATCTGCCAGTTTCTTCGCTTCTATTGCTTCCTGTATTGAATTCTTTGCATATTCTTTAGCATAATCTTCTACTATCTTGCACATTTCACTCTGACCTCCTTCTGTCTCCTTGAAATAGCTTATCGCATTGCTAATCTGTGGAAACTTATCATTATAAAATGCTTCTTTATTAAGCATTAACTGCAATAGTTCTGATTTGTCCGAGCCATCATTAACACAAGTGTTTGCAAATATTATATCTTCTCCATCTTTCACTGGAACGTAACTTTCATCATTCTTCATACACCTTGTTACATGCGTCACTGTCTGATTATTCTTTAAGACATCATACTCAGATATATATACAATTGTAACATCTGGAACATTCTTAAAATCAGCACCTTTAGGTGTATATTTTGCTGTCAACGCTGCCGCATGAAATCTTGTCCTTCTGATATCATCATTGGAATTTCCCTTCTGCACCTCAACATTGCAATATCTTCCATCTTGTGTCATGCATAACGCGTCTAATGTTATTTCTCTTTGAAAGCTCTGGACCACACTCTGTACAGAAACCTTCACAACCTGTAAATGTGGCATATCAAGAAGTGTTCTTAATATTTCTTCACATACACCCGGCTTTTCTCCCATCAATCTAAACAGTGCGTCATCTATAATTCTAAGATTAGCTGCTGTTTCTTTTATTTCTTTTGAATATTCTTTTAAATTCCCCATACTCTTCCCCTTTTTACTTACGGCAGGTAATACCACATATAAGGATAGAGTGATTTCATTTGTCTTATATATTTATTATATACTACTCTTAAACCTATTTGCAATAGCATTCCCACCTTATTATCGCATTGCGTAATATTATTTATATAGTATATATCATATATCATTTCTAAAGTCAATATAGCAGTTATTTTTATCGTATAAATATATTTTATTCTTTCTCTTGCACTTCCTCATAAATACGCTATAATATATAAGTCACATTTAAATATCGGCGTGTGGCTCAGTTTGGTAGAGCGCGTGGTTCGGGACTACGAGGCCGCAGGTTCAAATCCTGTCACGCCGACTTATAAAAAGCTCATGCAGATTGAAGTAATCACATTTACCACAATCTGCATGAGTTTTTTATATTATTTATCCAATTATTCTATACAAGATTATTTTTAACATATGCCAGTGCTTTATTAACAGAAGGTAGGGATATAACTACAAGAGTTACCACTGCTTCAAGTCCGATATACGAGCCATTGTAAACAACTGAATAAAGTACCGCACTATTAAAAAATTCTGGTGTATACACAGCAAAGAATATCCAGCCAGACAAGAAAGAACATATAAATCTGCCTATAACTCCTATAATATATCCCTTCACTAGACCGTGTTTTGATTTAGAAAATACTCCTGACAACCCAAGTGCTCCAAAGCCTAATATATAATCAAGAAGCACCTGAGGAATATTCAGGATATATGGATCAAGTAATAACTGCAAAACTCCATATGCAATAGCTGCTGTCAGACCAGTCTTTATTCCATACCAGTATCCTATAAGCACTATGAATAACATACTGAACAGTGTTACAGAACCGCCCATTGGCAGTTTAATAACTTTAATCATGGAAGTCGCAACCGCAAGAGCCATAGCCATTGCTGCAAATGCAATATGTTTTACATTCAGTTTACTATTATTATCTCTTGCAAAACATCCTATAGTCATTAATAAGACACAGACAATTATTAATACCACATATCCTGAACCTGTAAGACCATATGAAACGCTGCCATCATCAAGTATTTTATTAACTAAAAAATTCATAATCTTCCTTTCATTATCTCTCATTCTTTTATATCCCGTAAAGAATATCCACATTTTCACTAAAAGTCAAGCATTAAAAAAGAGAGCAACAGGTTTTTATCACCTGTTGCTCTCCAATATTTTGTCAATTACTTTTTATTAGAACTTACCATTCTTAGCAGCTTCCTCAATAGAAACGGCTACAGCTACAGTAGCACCAACCATAGGGTTATTACCCATACCGATTAATCCCATCATTTCAACGTGAGCTGGAACTGATGAAGAACCTGCGAACTGAGCATCTGAGTGCATACGTCCCATAGTATCTGTCATACCATAAGAAGCAGGACCTGCTGCCATGTTATCTGGGTGAAGTGTACGTCCTGTACCACCACCTGAAGCTACTGAAAAGTACTTCTTTCCAGCTTCAAGTCTTTCCTTCTTATATGTACCTGCAACTGGATGCTGGAATCTTGTAGGGTTTGTTGAGTTACCTGTGATAGATATATCAACATTCTCCTTCCACATGATTGCAACACCTTCTGTTACATCGTTAGCGCCGTAGCAGTTAACCTTAGAACGAAGACCATCTGAATATGCTGTTCTAGAGATTTCCTTTACTTCGCCTGTTGAATAATCCATCTCTGTCTCAACGAATGTGAATCCGTTAATTCTTGAGATAATCTTAGCAGCATCCTTACCAAGACCGTTTAAGATGCTGTTCATGGTCGTGCCGAGAAAAAGAAAAGGACACAGCCAGGACAGGGTGCGGATGTAGATACCGGCGACTTCGTTTGCAAATATTTTCTGCCCGATCAAAGGGCTGAAAAAATAAAAGAAAAAGGAACATAAAAAGCCTAAGAACATGCAGAGGAAAAAGCCAACGGTGATGGAATGCCGGATATAATAGTTCCTGCCTTCTTCCTTGGCGCGCGAGATCGAGGGCAGGAGCATGACCGCGATGGAGTTGGAAAGGACGGTCGGAAAAAAGATCATGGGCAGAGCCATACCGCTGTAGATGCCATAGATGCTGAGGGACTGGGTATTGGTCAGCCCGAAGCGCACCAGACAAAGCGGGATCATGATATTTTCAATGCCGTGTAAGACAGTGAGGAGCAGGCGGGTGGCAGTCAGGGGACAAGCCATGGACAAAAGATCTTTGCAGGTGGTGTTGACTTGTGCGCTCGGCTTTTGCCGGATCTGCTTCTGGCTGAGGGACAGGAGATTTAAGTAATAAAAGGTTGCTGCGATCTCGCCCAGGAGGAGCCCTAGCATGGCATGAAATTTCGTGAAAGGCAGACCGCTATGTATGGTAATATAGTAGATGC
>ERZ773276.1253-NODE-1253-length-20603-cov-13.913520_pt1 | contig 20603 bp, 16 predicted proteins | sample MGYA00511386_ERZ773276 | MGnify/ENA primary metagenome ERZ773276 (study PRJEB29015, sample SAMEA2737778) | human gut metagenome | biome: human gut; feature: human-associated habitat; material: faeces | place: China | collected 2012 ...
CCAATGCACCATTGGAGAATTATAGAAACCTATTGCCAGACCGTTGGCAACCTTCAACAAAAGAATAACAGAGCTGAGCAAGTATTCCTTGCTCAGTTTTTTTGTGGCAATACGTGAATGCCGATACGCTTACGGAGTATCAAGAATGATGACGTCAGCATATTGGGCCATCTCGTCTAGTTTCGACTCGATATACCATTCGTTGTCCTCTTTTGTTTTAAGATTGGACGGCGCCAGCTCATAGGCTTTGATGGCATACGGAATCGTGTACCCTTGGAACGTCTTTATATCCAGTTCCCTCACAGATGCCAGCGTACGTTGTGTGTCAAAGTCGCCCAGAAATACCAACTTCCCACGCTCTGTCAGGTAGTTAGCGAAGAGCGCGCAGAGGGTAGACTTACCACAGCCACCTTTCTGGTTGGCAAACGCTATGAATATCTTCTTCATGTCTTTACAAATTAACAGGACCAGAAGCCCCTTCAAATTTTAATTTTTGCAAAGATAGACAAAGATTAGTTGTAGCGCAAAATTTATTCCAATATTAGGTATAATTAAATTTGATAATATTGTAAACTTATAATTTTACAATAAAATAACTAAATAAAATACCAATATTGGCATATTATAAGTTTGTGATTGTTAATTTAGTTAAATGGATTGTGCATGAATACGGGTCCACTCAGTGCACAAAAAAACTTGCCGGCACAGTTGTCGGCAAGTCTATGGAGATAAACCGAAGTCCCTGATTTCTTCTTTGTAAGTCTACTTCAGGAAGCTGAATTTCTCCACCTCGTAGTAATACTGACATGTTCCGGACCAGCCTAACTGGAACCCAACGAGGTAAAGAGCATGCTTCAAATCATCCCGATTATAGAAATTATTATTATTCAGTACGTCTATAAACTTATCCAGTGATGATCAAAAGTACGTCTTGCTATTATCAAGCCCGTCTTCAAAGGTTGGGGGCATTGAAGTACAGATTACTTCTTTTACCTATTCCTAGCTGAACTTATCATGAAGCTCTTTCAGTTCACCGATAGCCCTGCCATCCTCGATTTTCCAACAGTCCCATCCATTACGAGACCCCAGCAGGATGATTGCCGCAGCCGTGGACAGAGCCGTACGCTTCTTTGACTTTGCATATTGCACGTAGTCAGAGACAAAGGTCAGTTGACCATCTACTCTTCAACATACTAATTTAAAATGATTTCTAGATCACATCATGTGGGAGAGGGAAACCGGCGGCGCCCATGGGTGAGTGATCCGTACAGGGGCAGTCACTGGAGCCAAGCTCCAGACTATAGCCAAGATTCGTGCAGCACCCATGCCGCGCCATCAGGCAGTTCAGTTGTTAGTCATTCGCAAGGACGCTCCACATCGTGCACAATGGAGCGACGAACATTCGTGCAGAACAACTGACCTGCCACCGGTTTCCAGTTGCAAAGGAACGATAATTTTTCGGTTCTTGCAACGGACTCGAGTGCACATTTCTAATTGTATATAAATTATCATTTATTTCGAGAAACAAAAACTCCTGTAATAGAATAAAATGCGATTAGTGAGTTACTTTTTCTTATAAATTGCGTTACTCCTGGATTTTTCTTTGTATCTTTGCACAAATAAAATTCGCCCTAACTCACTCAAACGAAACAACAACTTATGGCTCAACAGACCGATACAAGCATTAAGCTGCAAGACGCATACGATGTCACTACGTCGAAGTTCACCGGGATAGATATCTTTTCTGGTGCAGGTGGTTTGAGCCTTGGTGCTGAGATGGCAGGTGTGAACGTGAAGTACGCGGTTGAGGTCTGGCCGAGTGCTGCTGACACTTATGAGCACAATCATAAGGAGGCAAAAGTTATATGCAAAGACATCAAAGAAATAACAGCTGAAGACTTTGTTGATTGCCAATCACCGTTTATTGTTATGGGCGGGCCTCCTTGTCAGGGCTTCTCAATGTCCAACACAAGGAACAGGACCATGGAGAATCCCAAGAACCATCTGTTCGAGCAATTTGTGCGGCTTGTCAATGAGCTAAAACCGAAGTGGTTCTTATTTGAGAACGTATCGGGCATCACCAACATCGAAGGTGGTAAAGTCGAAGAGTTCATTGCCGAGCAATTTGAGGCTTTGGGCTATCAAGTCGAGGCCAAGATCCTTTGGGCAGACAAGCATGGTGTGCCACAACGACGCAACCGATTCTTTATGGTAGGCAATCTAGATGGCATCAAGTTTGAATTTCCAGCCGACCAAGAAAGAGAGATCTCCGTGGAAGAGGCTATTGGGGATCTCCCCATTCTACACAACGGAGATAATATTGACAGCCTTCCTTACAGAGTACCTGCCGGAGAAGCCAGCGATTATGCTCGTCTGATGAGACATGGATCTAGAACATCCAAGCAGAATTTTGTCTCGCTGAATAACGACCTTGTCATTCAGCGATACCACTGTATACCCCAAGGTGGAAACTGGAGAAACATTCCGCAAGAGCTCATGCAAAACTACGCTGACAAGACTAGATGCCACAGCGGCATTTACAAGCGGCTAAGAGCGAACCAGCCTTCTGTTGTTATCTCCAATTACAGGAAGAGCATGCTAATCCACCCCACTCAAGACCGAGGCCTTTCTGTCCGTGAGGCTGCTCGCATCCAGAGCTTTCCTGATAACTTCGTGTTCTCTGGCCCTATCTCACATATACAGCAACAGATTGGCAACGCCGTTCCACCCCTATTAGCAAAGGCAGTAGTCGAGAAGATACTTTCGTACTATAAGTAAATGGTAAGGAGGACGGAGAATGAGCAAAGACCGGCAGAATATCCCACAAGCTGCATTGCTCATGGGCTCCATGAGGTCCATGGGATACAGTTTTGAATCAGCTATCTCTGATGTTATTGATAACTGTATTAGTGCTTCCTGCTCTGTAGTAAAACTACTTTTCCCCAGAACAAAGCTTGATCCCGAAGCCGTCGGTATATTAGACGACGGCGCAGGCATGGACGAAACGTCATTGTTTGAGGCCATGCGCTATGGTAGCAACGCTCCTGAGAATCTACGAAACGCTGATGACCTTGGTCGTTTCGGTTTAGGAATGAAAACAGCCTCCATGTCGCAATGTCGTGTTCTGACTGTTGCCAGCAAATATGAAGGCGAGATACATGCATTTTGTTGGGACTACAACTACATTCAGGAGAAGAAAGATTGGCTGACAAAAGAGCTAGAGCCTCAGGAAATAGACCATTTGCCTTATATCAACGGGCTCAAAGAGAACCAGCAAGGCACATTAGTATTGTGGCAGGACTTCGATATAATAGCAAAGTCCAGCGACAACATGGTCTTTGACGCATTGGACTCACTTAAAGATAAGGTAAATGAGTATGTTGCTTTGATTTTTCATCGTTACCTTTCTGATAAGTCACAACATGGACTGACCATATATGTTAACGATGGAAAGGTCCGTGCACAAGATCCATTCCTGGAAAGCAATCTTAAAACCACATCCCGCAAGGAGCGTAGCATCGCTGTTAAGGACAGTTCGGGGAAGGAGCAACTGATTAAGATAAAAGCCTTCATCTTGCCATACGCTTCGGATTTAACCGATAGCGATAAGAGGAAACTTGGTGGAATAGAAACGTTAAGGCAGAAGCAAGGCTTCTATGTGTATCGCAACCGACGTCTCATCATTTGGGGCACATGGTTCAAGATGAAGCCACAAGGCGAACTGACTAAGAATGCACGGATCCGTGTAGACATTCCCAATTCACTTGACGACATCTGGAGCATCGATGTTAAGAAGCAGCATGCTTCCATACCTCGGCGTATCCAGCAACAGTTAAAAAATACTGTTGCTGAAGCTTTGGATATTGCCATCAAGAAACAGACCCACAGGGGTAGAGTTGAGAAGTTGGATGACGACCGAGATTATATCTGGAACCGTATGGAAGGTCGGAACAACAAATTCTATTATGAGATCAATAGAAACAGTCGCTTGTTCCAATACGTGAAAGACAAGATGTCTAATGAGGATTATGACTATCTTGACCTGCTGATACATGAGATAGAGCAAAACATCCCAACACAACAAATGTATATTGACAGGTCGAATGAGGCTATAACTTATAATGAGCCTGACCATCGGGAGGATGAAGTTTATGAAGAGGCTATTACTCTCATAGATACCGCTAAACAAATCAACCCCAGGCCAGTAATGGACATTATTAAAGACCTTATGAACTCTGAACCTTTCTGCAATTACAAGCAACTTGCAGATCGTTTAGCAACCTATTATGAGCATGGAAAAAACTGAAGACATCTACAACAACCTGAAAGGAATGGTCGAGAACTTAATCGGTCTCGACATATCCCATGGCAAGAAGATAAAATATGAAGACCTTGGCGACTACATAAATCGTGTCTTTATGATTGTCGGAGCCAATGGCACAGAAGAATTGCGTAAGCGTCTGATTACAGACCTTGAGTATGAATATAATATTACTCACACTGTAGGAGCTGCCATTTTCGATGTATACGACAAAATCGGCGACTGGTATAATAATGCCGAAATTACTGACACTTACTTTTGGAGCCGCTACAAACATTATCTCACAAATCACTCTAGCCTTGACTTAAAGAGTATCAATCTTCTCGATGAGAAGACATTGCCTGAGATTATGAATTGTCTTGGGGATCCCAAATTAAAACCTGAAGGGAAGAAGCTCCGGAGAGGTCTTATCATTGGAGATGTCCAGTCGGGCAAGACCGCTACATATATAGGTTTGCTTTGTAAGGCAGCCGATGCAGGGTATCGTGTCGCCATTCTGCTTGCTGGAACGACAGAAAGTCTGCGTGAACAAACACAATCACGCGTTGATGAAGGAATCGTCGGCTTGTCTACCCGCAAAAACGGTAAAACAGAAGAAACGGTTAAAGTTGGTGTCGGCCTTGATAACCAAATCCCGAAAGCGACCTCGTATACTTCTTGTGCCAACGACTTCGTAAAAAACAGTAATAATATTGCCGCATCTCTTGGGTCACATAACTCTCTCGTCCTTTTTGTAATTAAGAAGAATGTGTCTGTATTGCAAAAGCTTAAGACCTGGTTAGAAAAGAATAACCTTGACGCCGTACATCAATGGATTGATCAGCCCATGCTCATGATTGATGACGAGGCCGACAATGCTTCTGTCAATACACGCAATGACGAGACAGACCCAACGCGAACCAACAAGCTTATCCGTCAGATTTGCAATTTGTTCCGGAATGCAACTTATGTCGGCTTTACGGCAACGCCTTTTGCCAACGTATTTATTGACCCAGACTCTGTAGACAGCATGAAGAATGCTGATCTGTTTCCCCAGCATTTTATCTACACATTGCCAACGCCCTCAAGCTACATTGGAGCTCGCCGAATATTCTATGATGATGGTGACCACTACGGCAATCTCCGTTTTATTAATGATATCGAAGAGCCAGACTACACATCGCCAGAATTTCAAGAAGCTCAGAAAGAGGATATTGACTCTTTAAATAATGGTACCTTCTATTATCGCCACAAGAAGGAATGGCATGGCATCATCCCTGACTCTCTAAAAGAGGCTATCTACTGCTTCTTCTTAGCTAACGCAGTACGAGATATGCGTGGCCAGCAAAGCAAACCAAGAAGCATGCTGGTAAACATGTCACGTTTCGTGAAGGTCCAGCGGTACTTGACAGAATATGTGCAACAAGTCTACGATGACTTCGTACACACAATCCGTTACGACTTCAAGGATTCAAATGAGGAGAACACCTCCCTCCCTCTCTACAAAAGCTTGAAAGCGCTTTGGGAGAAGCATTTCCGTCATATTACAGACATCTCTTTTGACAGAGTCATTAGGAAGGAGACCCTAATCTCTGCCGTAGGCAGCATTGAAATCATGACTGTCAATGGCAAAAGCGCAAGTAGCTTGAACTATAAGGAAAAGCCTTCACTGCGTGTAATAGCAGTCGGTGGATTAGCACTTTCCCGAGGCCTGACCTTGGAAGGACTAACTGTGAGCTATTTCTATCGTAACACCGCAACCTTTGACGTCCTCATGCAGATGGGACGATGGTTCGGCTATCGCCCTGGTTACGATGATGTGTGCGAGATTTGGATCAGCAGTGTCAGTGCAAGTTGGTATGCAGAAATCGCTAAAGCTTCAAATGACCTGAAAGATCAGATACGCACAATGTTTGCACAGCGCTTGACCCCGAAAGACTTTGGTATTATGGTTCGAGACGACTGTGACGATCTTCAGGTTACCGCAAGCAACAAGATGCGCAAGGCTTTTGACCTAAAGATGCTGTTCTCCTTCTATGGAAGAATGGTTGACACACCGTATGTCAGCCGAAACATTGCAAATAACAAAACCAATCTTGATGTTGCCAACAAGTTCGCTCAGAAGCTGATAGACAGCAACTATAGTCTGAAATTTGCTGATGTCGAAGTACATAAAGATGATGATGTGCTTGACCCATCCATTGGTGCTTCACGATATTTTGCTGATGTTCCCAAATCGCTTGTTTTGGAATTCTTGCATGATATCAAGGTTTCACTGGTTAACCCAAACTTCAATGTCAAGAACCTTTTGGAGTTCATTGATGATGAAAACACTAAAGGCGTAGAGAATTGGGACATCGTCTTTGAAGGTGGTGACTCAGACAAGCATCTCCAGATAGAATCTTTGAATTTCATCAACTGCGCCTCTCGTGTCATCTGTTATCACGATAGGAATGTTATTCAGATCAGCTCACGTCGTCGAATTTTGGGTACGCGTGAGGGTAAATTTGCTTTGGATCCGTCACAAATCAAGGAAGCAACTGAGGCCCAGATAAAAATTTGGATGGATGAAGATCATCTAACACGGGAAGAGGCAAGTAAACGAGACATTCCTTTGAACTCATTCTTCAAGTATCTTCCTAAGCGAAACCCTGTGCTCATCATCATGCTCATTGATCCGAAGCCTTTCAAGGACAAAAAAGATCCTACTAAGCAGGAAAATGAGAGTGTGAAAGAGTTCAGAAAAGATCTTGGTACTGATCAATTAGTTGCCTTCGCCATTGGCTTCCCAGGAGTCAAGGATGCTGCTAAGGCCAAGAAGTTTAAGGTCAACAAAATCTATTACGAGCTGCAGATGCAGGATGCAGAAGAGGTAGAGGAGGACGACAATGAAGAAAAATGAACTTGAGCAGCTCTTTGCTGACATTAAAGACATTGACACCTTCCGCAGGATTGGCGATAATACGGATCTCAGGTTCTATGTAGGACTTGACAGCAATGGCATGCATTGCTTTGAATTCGTTGGTAATTACACGCCAATGAATATCCGGAGCTCGGAAGTCATCGTTATCTCTCAACTGTATGCAGAGGAGGGATACTCATTACGTTTCTCCTTGGCTAACGAAGATCTGATGGAAAACTTCAGCATCTTCTGCCTTGACCTGCTAGACTCTACAAAGGGACTTAAGGGTGATGTAGAAGCTTATAAGACGTTGACCGCACGCTACATCTCGTGGAAAAAGCTCTTCAAACCAAATGGAGGCAAGCTGACTGAGATTGAGATTATGGGACTTATTGGTGAACTGACGTTTCTCGAAAAGTTCATGATCCCCAAGTATGGGAAAGCAAAAGCACTTGAGAGCTGGACAGGCCCGGACAGAGCACATAAGGATTTCTCCACCGATGATGTTTGGTATGAGACCAAGGCAATCGGTAGCGGTAAAGAATCAGTCACAATCTCTTCCCTCGAACAATTAGATGGGAATATTGATGGATATCTGGTTGTGTACCAGCTGGAGAAAATGAGCCCGAAATTCAATGGCATCAAATTAAACGCACTTGCCTTTGAGGTGATGGAGCAGCTTGATTCTCCAATGTTGAAAAGCATATATACAACGAAACTCGAAGAGTGGGGATATACGATGATACCAGAGTATGACGACTTGGTGTACAATATAACAGAAAGAACCTTCTATGGGGTAAAAGAAGATTTCCCAAGACTAAAGAAAGCACAACTACCCCTGGCAATCGGCAAAGTGAGATACGATCTCCAACTTTCCCTTTTAGACCCATTCAAAGTAGAAGCAATCTAATTCCTATGAGTTATGACTATTGAAGAATTCAGAAAACAGTATATAGACGATCTGCGTTTTGACGCTGAACACGAAGGTACCGACCCCGAGACCCAGTTCATTGAGCAGTCACTGGAGCAGCTAGTAGATATTGGCGAGCTCAATGACCCGATGCCCATGTCTGTGGAAATCCGTGGCCGACGTGGGCGCCTTATGGCGTTTGACGCTTATGCTTATGATGAAGCAGACAGCGCCCTTTGCCTTATCGCCAGTGACTTCAGCAATGAACGTGAAGAAGTCGAGACATTAACGAACTCGCGCATCAATGAGATTGTCTCTCACATGGAGAACTTCATTGAGGAATGTTGCGAAGGGAATATTTCTGATTATTGTGATGACTCTGACCAGGCAATCATTCTTGCAAAGGAGTTCAAGAAGAAGATAGGCAAGTCGATGTTGGAGTCAGAGATTCTCCGCTTCAAGTTTGTCATTCTGTCTAATAAGATTTTAAGCAAGCAGGTAAAGAACGTCCAGAAGGATGACTTCATGGAGCGGCCTGTTGACCTGAACGTCTGGACCCTTGAGCGGTTCTTCCAAACCTTTGAAACCAACTCAAGCGAGATTATCGAATTCGATACTGCCGATTTTGATTGCGATGGCATCCAGTACCTTAAGGCAGACATAGGTGAAGGCAATGGCTATGATGCTTATATGGGTATCGTCCCCGGCAAGTTCCTAGCAGACGTATATCTTAAATATGGAAGCAAGTTGCTTCAAGGGAATGTGAGAGCATTCCTTAGCGTCCGTGGAAAGGTGAATAAAGGCATTCGTGAGACTATTATGAACCATCCGGACAACTTCTTTACTTACAACAACGGCATTGCCATTGTTGCAAGGTCTGTTAGCTTCTCTGAGGATGGCACTAAGATTGTGCATTTCAAAGATCCACAGATTATCAATGGCGGTCAGACCACTGCCTCACTTGCCAATGCAGTAATCAAGAAGGAAGCAAAGAATGGAATGGACAAACTCTTCGTTCCAATGAAGCTGACCGTACTGAATGTTGAGGATGACATGTCAGAAGAGGAGGTGGAGAAATATAATAGCATCACCCGAAGAATATCTGAGTGTGCCAACAGTCAGAATGCTGTATCAGCTGCTGACTTCTTCTCCAACCATCCGTTCCATGTTATGATGGAGAAGCTTTCTCGCAAGGTTATGGCACCGCCAGTGAATGGCAATCCGTTCCAGACGATATGGTTCTACGAACGCTCCCGTGGTAAATGGGAGCAGGAACAGATGAAACTTACTCCAGCTCAGCGTAAGGTGTTCTGCGAGAAGAACCCGAAGCGCCAAGTCATCAAGAAGGAGAAGCTTGCCAAGTGTCTCAACACCATCTACATGCACCCGAACGACGTCTGCAAGAGCTCTGCCATTAACTTCAGCACATTCGCAAACACCATTGATGACATGTACGACAACAATCGCGACAGCATCAATGATGCTTTCTTCAAAAAAGGTGTATGTTCCGTTATCATTTTCGATTCGCTCGATACACTTATTGGCAAGGCCGAATGGTATCCCAAGGGAGGTAATAAGGCTCAGATTACTCCATATACGATCTCCAAGTTGATGACGCTCATCCCGAAGGATAAGGATATTGACTGGCAACTTGTTTGGCAGAAGCAGCAACTCTATCCCGCCCTGGCAAATGAGCTTATGAGACTGGCATACCAAACGCACAAGTTCTTGATGAAGATTGCCAATGGCGGTATTGTAAGAACAATCTCGCGAACCCTCAACACGTGGAATCAGTTCAAGGATTATAAGTTTGAGCTATCAGAAGAGTTCCTCGCTTCTCTCATCTCAAAGCAGGATACAAAGGATATTGAGCGCGCTGCCAAGAAGGAGCACCGCTTTAACATGGACATTGATAACGAGGTTGAGATCTTTAAGCTTGGCTTCAACTATTGGAACCGAGTCTACACAGAAATTAACAAAGAGGGAATTCTGTCTTATGGTGACATAAGTTTTCTGAAGAATGTAGCAGAATACGCTAAAAAGTATAAGTTGCTCTCGAAGGCCCAGTGCAAGCGTCTTGGACGAATCATAGAGAAGGCAGAGGACAAAGGCTACATCATGCCTGAAAAACCTGAAGAGCACAAATGAAATTTTAATAACGGTTGTTTTTCAATGTGATCCCTGGTCCTTTCGTTGGAATTAACTATCTTTACCAAAACGCTCGGAATATGAAGGTTGCTCAGTACGATAACTATATCAAGAGGTTCCTCGTCACACCTGACGAGGAGATCCTTGGCGCTATATTCTCCAATGAGCAATATGACGCCACTACACAGACGCGCAACGCATGGCTGTCGGAGATCAGTACACTGAAGGCCGCGCTGCAGCAGTTTGCTCAAAACGACAATGCGTATATCTTCTTTGAGTATACTATTCCGAGAGTTGACGGCCGTATCGACTGCGGACTGATCATCAACGGCATTCTCTTCGTCATTGAGTTCAAAACTGGTGAGGGCGCTGACGAGGCACTGGGCGCCTATAAGGAGCAGGTGATGCAGTACGTCACCGACCTGAAGAACTTCCACTTCGAGTCGTATGACATCCCCATCGTTCCGGTGCTATTGATTGACAACCTGCCACATTCTTCCATGCGACTGAGCTGGAAGGACGAGAACGCACACCTCTATAGTCTGGTGAGCATCAACTCAGACAGTCTCCGTCCGCTCATTGAGAAGGTACTGAAGGAGACAGTAGGACAAAGCATCATCGACCCTGTCCAGTGGCTTCGCAGTCCGTATTGCCCAACAGCAAACATCGTAGAGGCTGCGCGTGAACTCTTCAACAACCATACCGTTGCCGACATCAAGCGAAGTGATGCCAAAGGCGAGAACCTCGTGCGTACAACAGAGCGCATCATGAGCCTTATTCATCAGGCACGCGACAATCACGAGAAGTATCTTTGCATGATCACGGGTGTGCCAGGTGCAGGCAAAACGCTCATCGGTTTGTCTGTGGCCACGGAGTATAAGAATGAGGAGAAGCAGAACCGCTCTGTCTACCTCTCTGAAAACCACCCACTGGTTGCCGTGTTGCAAGAGGCTTTGGCAAAGGATGCCTATCAGCGGGAGAAAGAGGCACGTGATGCCGTCCTTGCAACCATTGAGGATGCCGATGAGCGCAGACGCTATAAGAAGGCTCATCCCGTTACCAAAACTGACATCAAGTCGGAGATCAAGCAGTTCATCCAGATGATCTATCTTTGGCGTGGCGAGTATCTCAAAGGCATTCACGTCATTGGTGAGGGCGAGAAGGCGCACATCATCAAGGATGAGGAATGGTATCGTGGCAAGGGCGACACATATCTGCCTTACGACCACGTAGCTATCTTCGACGAGGCACAGCGCACCTGGAATAAAGAAGAGCACTCGAAGTTTGTTCGTCAGAAGTCGAAGATGGCTAACTTCCCCGAGTGGTCGGAGGCTCGTTTCCTCATTTCTTGCATGGACCGTCATCAGGACTGGGCGGTCATTGTCTGTTTGATTGGCGAGGGGCAGGACATCAACCATGGCGAGGCTGGCATTGCCGACTGGATAGAGTCCATAGAGCACTTCCCGCAGTGGAAGGTCTATGCCCCAACGTTCTTCCAAAAGGAGGTTGACTGCTCGAAGGTTGCCAAGCAGATCATCTCTGATGACAACCTCCACTTATCCGTAAACCTTCGCTCCATCAGAGCTGAGAATGTCTCCAAGTTCGTGGATATGTTGCTGATGCCTAATGCCAAGGGCGCAGCAGAGATCTTGCAGAAGATTGACCGCTATCCCATCGTGCTCACCCGTGACCTTGAGAAAGCCAAGCACTGGGTGAAGGCGCATGCGCATGCCAACGAGCGTTATGGCCTCATTGCATCATCAAAAGCCCAGCGTCTGCGCCCTTTGGCTATCGACGTGTCGCATAGTCAGACGATGAATGTAGAGACGTGGTTCCTGGGGGAACGTGACAACGTGCATTCTTCTTATTATATGGAGGATATTGCCACGGAGTTCCAGATCCAGGGCTTGGAGATTGACTGGGCGCTGGTGGCATGGGATGGCGACCTGCTCTATAAAGATGGCGATTGGCAGCATCGTCAGTTCAAGACAAGTGGCTGGAACAGAATCAATAAGCCTATCCTTCAGCAATATCAGACGAATGCATACCGAGTGTTGCTTACCCGCGCCCGCCGTGGCATGGTGATCTTTGTCCCCGAAGGTGACCTCGAAGATCAGACCAGGAACAAAGATTCATACGACAATACCTTCAACTACTTGAAGAGTATCGGCATCCCAACACTGTAAGCGCAATGACTCCCGAGCAGCGTCACCGCAACATGGCGGCAATCCATTCCATCAACACCAAACCAGAGATGGTGGTGCGCAAGTATCTGTGGAGTCGTGGCTTCCGATACAGGCTAAACTCTCGTCGGTTACCAGGGCATCCCGACCTCGTGCTCCGCAAGTACCGCACCTGCATCTTTGTCAATGGCTGCTTTTGGCATGGCCATAAGGGATGCAAATTCTATCGAATCCCGAAGTCTAACGTAGAATATTGGACAAAGAAGATCACTCGCAACAAGGAGCGGGACCGAGAAGAGCAGCAGCAACTCGCAAAGATGGGATGGCACTGCATCACCATCTGGGAATGCGAGCTGAAAAAGGACAAGCGTGACAAAACGCTCGAGTCTCTCGCTTTCACGCTCAACCATATCTATCTGCAGGACCACTCCATCGCTTACCCTCGCATCGAGGAGGAAAGCGATTATCAAATAGCAGCGGAACCGTCGCCCGACGGTACACTATAAAGCAGTGGTTTCTGCTTGGGGGACTGTTCACATTGATGCTCAGCCCCCTTTTATGTTATAACGTTAATCGACTTTCATTTTGAATCGATTCCTCATAACCTTCGCCAGAGCCTACTTCATATTCGCGATTCTCATCCCCAGCACCACCTTGCTGGGTGAGCGCACGCTTAACGCCATTACCAGCAGTTGACTGCTTTTTAGTTCCCTGCGGCGTCCGCCCTAAAGACACATTATTATATATACGGTTCATGCGTTCAATATCCAGACCCTGGTCATTCATGTTGAAGATACACCGGTCTTGAACGTCAAGGCAGTAATACTGACCATTCTGACGATAGATACGCATTCCCGCTTCAAAGAACTTATCTTTCAACTCATTGTCTTGCGCATTTTCCATAAGTGTCCTTACACGTTTGACTGCTTTGCTGAGCACTTTGGCGTTCTTATCTGTGGGCTTCAACCCTTTGAAGCCATCCATCTTCATAAAGCGCAACAGCATGGAGCATTCCGCCTCTGAGGAAGGACCGAATGACTGTAGCCACGCCAGTTTATCGTTGTGATCAAGCCTCTGCATGATTTCCTCATCTAATTGATGCGTCTCTTCTCCCCACTGAATACCTGACTTAGTCAGCTTCGTGCCAAACTGACGACGAAGCACTTTGTTCAGCTCTTTTGTAGTCAAGGCAGGATTGGCTTCTATCATTGTTTGAACCATGTTGTCTATATCGGCGAAGCGTTCTTTTGCTGAACGGAACTGTAGCAGTTGTTTGAGTGAGAGCACACTGCTGCCCTTGAAAACCTTCTTTTCTTTGTGATCAACGATGAAGTAACCATAAGACGAGTCTGCTTTTCCAACGAAAACCAGGCTGATGCCAAAGTAACGGTGCATCTGTGCTGCTAGTTCTTCCTTGTTCGCACAGTGATCACGATATTTCAGCAGGAAGGCCTTGATACGTTTGCGCCGTGCCGTTTCTTCATTAGCAGCAGACTGTTTGCTTTCGATTAAGCTTAGTTTGACCTCATCCACGACACTGCCTCCCTTCTTTATTTTCAGCATGTCGTTATCCTCATAGCATTCATATCCTTCACTTTCAAGTATCGCCTTAAACTGGTTAACCGACTCATAATGATAATTCATTGCCTCGGCCACATCAGCAGATACATTGAGCCCTTCCCGCTGATTCATAATGGCATTGATGATATGAAGAGACCGCCGCCGCTCATTGTTATGGTCAATCTTGTGACCATCCAGTGCCACACGGCTCGTGATTATATGGATGTGGTTGTTGTCAGTGTCGTGATGGCCATAGATCAGCAAGGGTTGCCCTTCATTCTCATAGCCCATTTTTCTAAGATATTCATGCGCTATCTCCACAAGCTCCGGAAAAGAGAACTCATGTCCCTTACAGGAGATTGCTACATGAAACTGTGCGTTCTTGATGCGCTGATTACGGCTGGAGTAGGCCATGAGATACCGTTGAAGGTATTTCGCCGGATCATCATTACCAAGAGTGAGCATGTCGAAGTTTGTCATCTCCAACAGCTCTGCTTTCCCCTGAGATACTTTCTGCTGATTATACTCCACAGCATGAAAGGTAGGGCTGGAAACCAAAATGGTTGCAATCATGATTTCATCATTTTATAAAATTAGGATAATAGGAAATTCCAAATTTAGCTTATCCAAATTCTATAAAACCATGAGACCACAGAATTATAGTTTTATGAAAACGGAAGAAAGTAAAATAATCAAATGATAAAATTCCATTTTCATGATTTGCAAAAAATGGGTGCTTATCAGAGCATCTTCAACGCCATACTCGCTATGGGCTCCAGTTCATCCTTCATCTTCTGGATGAGTTCGTAGACCTGCTTTGTCTCTGGAAGCAGCACATTATCAAAGTAGCTTTGTGAGAGTTCCCCGGTTATAGCAAGTTCATTGGCCCGCTTCACCTGCTGATTGAAGTTGCCGCCCATCCAGCTGAGATCCTGCTGGTATTTGCGGAAGAACTTCATCGCCTCAGTCAGGACTTTTATTTTCCCTACAGTAGCCGTATCATCGAACTGCTTTACAGCATCACGGATCATCGAGCTGATGTTACCTTGATAGGTTGACGCCTTCTCTTCAAACAGTGCTTTCTCCTGTGGAGAGACACAAAGTCTGACAATGATATTTCTCTTAGCTGCCATTATTCAATGATAAATGTGAGTTGCGAACATTTTCCCCCAGCCTTTGGCTGGCAAGTGACTTTTGAGGCTATACGAGGCGAAGCCGGAGTATGGCCATAAAAGTACAACTTGCCTGGTAGTCATTTCTCTGATGTGACAAAGGTAGGAAAAAGAAGTAGAACCAACAAGGCTCAGAACAGAATTAAGTCTGACAAAATTTGATAATTTTGGTATTTCATAAATACCTAAGATTGTGATAACCCAAAGTTATGTTTTTGCAGTTTCACAATAATATCAAATGATGGAATCAGCATTTTGTGTGAAATGATAAAGAGAAAAAACGTGGACGCTTACCGAAGGTTCACGAGGTTCTGGAAAAAACCTTAAGCTGCCGAACGGTAAGGTCCACGCCATAGCATGGACACTCAACGTATCGGTCAACCAGCTTAATTTATTGAAATTTTCCAGATTTCGTTTCTGTCGACGGATAAGCTAAATGCCTATATTTGTTACCACCAAAGTATGCTTTCGAGCATTATGTCCAGTTAATATCCTATGCGTTTTCGGACATCAGGTCCAATTTCGCTTTAACGTTTTACGGACTTCGCATCTACTTACGGTTGCAAATATAATCAATTTTTTTGTATTAGGCAAGCCAAATGGTTAATATGTTGATTTTCTAAACTCTGTTGTTACGTTTTCTAAGGGCGTATAGAGGATTGTGATATTGATCCCACCGAGGCCCGGGCTCTGTGCAGCCATGTTCACCAGGTCCATGTCCTGCATTGGGTCCACCATCAAACTCGATAGTGTAGGAACTCCATTACCACGAAAAGCCTTCCACCAATATGCAATGCCTAGGTCAACCCATATTTTAAGCTCAAAGTGAGCATTAGAAAGCGTGATGCATGGTTTCTGTGACATGTTGCTACAAGCCTTTACCATAGCCGGCACTCTGAAAGAAGAGTGCAGCATGTCATGCAGCAGCTTCTTCTTTAGTGCGAATGAGTGGGGCAACGATTCAACACCAAACTTTTTCGTCCTAGTAGGATGTTTGGGAATGTTGCATTCTACTTTGCTGAAGCCGAGGTTGAAATGCTCTCTCAGCTGCAGAAGGAACTGGCTGAGAATAGCGCACTCCGAAGGGAAATTCAAGTGAGTCTCATCGCAGGTGACCGTTATGTCCCGCTCTCCATAGATCCGCTTTGTGAGTACGAGCCATAATGTGGGCATCTCCTGGAGCATCTTCTCCAGCAGGTTTCTGCTGTGAGTGTCTTCCTTCAGACAGACACTGAACTGCAGAGGGATGCAGGAATGGAAATGGCTCACAATGGAGATGATGTCGATGAATGGTGATAGCAGCTGCTCCATCTTGCAAATGAAGTTCATAGCAACTACACCACTGACGGCCTTCTCCTCATGGATGGCTCTCACCAATGTGGATGCCATATAGCGACGCCCCTCAGGGAGCAGCCATGTGAAACTGCCCACACTGATGAAGTTCAAGAGAATATCTACCAGACTCACGACCTGCTGAAATAGGTACAGTAGTACATTTTTAGGCAGTTTGGTGTCACAAGTGCGGTATTTCATTCTGATATTGAACAGGCCCTTGCAGAAGGATTTCACGGTTTCCTTCATGTGGCGTGCCTGTAGAAAAGCCACTCGTAGTGAATTTCTAAAGTTCGTCATAATTCTTTGCATTCATAGGCTTGCCCTCTTCACTTTGGCAATACAAAGATAGGGATGAAGAAAACTTATTGCCATCTTTTCTTCAAAATAGTGACAGATCTTGCATGTCGGAAAACGAAAACTTGCTCGCTATTTTATTGCCGATTTATTTGCGTATATGAGAATAATTTTGTATCTTTACATACTGATATACAACGTTTTAGACTAAATTTAGAAGATATGGCTACTTTCACTTTTGCTTTTTTGATTGCCTTCGGCATAGTTTGGGTTGTCCTGGGATGTGCTTTCTGGGTGATAAGAGTGCTGCTGTACTTGACATTCATCGTCACTGGCAAGATCTTCTATCTGCTCCGTGATGGGATGAGGAGAATGAATGTCTCGGCATAGAGCCCTGATCATTCTCACAGCTACTTCGTTCGGACAGTTGATAGCGTCTTACGCTATGTTCATCGACTGCTAACACTTCATTGTTTTGTCTCCAATTCCTGCCATGTTTTTCTTCCCTATAGTCGAGGTTCATTAAGCTTTATTTATTTTCTTTACTTATAATACTATTTACGGACCTTTCTTTACTTCTACAAAAGATTATAAATCAACGTTTTACAAAGTCAGCATAACCACAAGTTACAAGGGATTGCGCCAAAGTTGCAAGGGATTGCGCTAAAAGTTACAAGGGATTGCGCTAAAGTTGCAAGGGATTGCGCTGAAAAAATCGTTATTTGACTGTGTGCTTTCCCCAAGGACAAAGGCATAACATCCTTTGTTCAATCAACCCTTGTCTGAATTTAACAAACTAAAGACTTTTTAACTATTCAAAATCACTTTCTATCCTACCTCGCATCCCTGTACACAAGGTAGGCGATTTTGTAAGATGAATACTTTTCCTTAATTTTGTAAAGTCGCTCCCCAAGGAGATGAGCCATGGAACGGAAAGATGGATAGGGTGAAAACTCCAGGAAGTGACAGCGTCAGCCATGCAGCACTCGGTAAAAGCTGCTGGCGACGCTTATTTGAAAAGTTTAATTTGATATAGGGCATGGCCAAAAACCAATTCTCACCGTTGGACAATCTCCGGCAGATAAAACACAATCGTGTTCGCTGGAGTAACTTCCTCATCAACGCAGCTATAGATTGTAGCGCGTTGGAGAAGCGAGCCTTATATCTGATTTCAGCCTGGGTAAAAGAGAACTTCGTTGTCAAGAACCTTGGTGTTCCTGATAACTGGAAGAAACTCTATATGCAAATGACAGAAGAGGACTTAGGCTATATAGGGGGAAAGAAGAATGTTCCCCGTACCTATGAAGCTCTAAAGAAGCTTAGTAAAAAGATCATTCATGTTTCTTATCTCAATGAGAACAACGAGCTAGTCAATGGTTACATCCATTGGATAGACGCGTTCTTCTATAATACTGTCACTAAACTCTATGATGTCCGCATATCACCAGAGATCTTACCATATATGATCAACGTTACAGACCATTTCACGACGTTGGATATTGGTGAAGCCATGACTTTTGGGTCCGCCAGGTCCCAGAAGATGTATGAGTTCATCTCGATGTTCAGTGGTGATTTCCGCTATTCTGACAAACGCTCCAGGGAGCTAGGCTTCGTATATGCCAAGAACGTTATCCCTGTAAGCATCGATAAGCTGAGAAGCATCTTCGGCCTGCAAGAAGTGAAAGATCCACGAACAGGGAAAGTGGAGAACAGTAAGAAGTATTCCAACTATAATGGCATCAAAACCAACATCTTACTGCAAGCCCAAAAAGAACTATACATGCTCCACACCATGGATCCTGATTGCGTATGGTTTGACTTTCAGCCTCTTTCAAAGAATAAACGAGGAAGCAAAGTCAAAACAGTCCTCTTATATATCTATACCAAGGATAATCCCAAGAAGGGACTTGACCGGCCTTGGCAAGTTGGGGACGAAGAACTATGTCCATACGATATGGGATTTGAGAAGCATGAGAAGACAAAGCTAACTCCCGAGCAGAAACTTCATGCCAACCCGCTTTATTCGCTGCCTCCAGGGGAAAAACAGATGCAGCTTGCAAATCTTCTGAAGAGATACTTGTTTCCTGATGACATTGCGTATTATATGAGACAGGCTCTGATTGAAGCCAAAAGCCGACTTTATAACCAAGATGATGCGTTCATGAATATGATACAGGTGATCCAGGAAAAAGAGTCTCAGCAAAGCTTCCTGGATGGCACAGATGCTTACAGACGCAATTGTCTGGTAAGGTTTGTGTTTACCAAGAACCTGAAAAAAGAGTTCGGCTGGTCTATTCCACCTATCGATCTTCACAAGCATAAGAAAGGAAGAGGAGACGTAGGCAATGCTTCAAGAGACATGGATAGCATCAGAAACAAGATCTTAAAGAGATAAGATCCTGTGGACATTCCCTCTGGGCTTATGCTTGATGGATGAACGAATATTAGTTAACAATTGCTCATTTTCTCGTTCAATCTCGCATTTACGCCCGGTTTCCATCCAAGCTGCCAGCTCGTCCTCATAGAAAGTCCATTTCTTTCCTTTTTTGATGCCCGGCATATCTGTCTTACGTGCATATTCGTACATAGCCGACTTGGAGTAATTGGTAATCTCACAAGCCCGATCAATATCACAGAGTACATGTTTATAAGGGACTTCTACAGCTGTGGGCTGTTGACCAGAGGGAAGTGATGTGGTCCTTGTAAGCAGTGTGGCCACCATTTCTTTCAAGGCGGACAATTCTTGTTTGAGTTCGTTCACCATCTCTGGCAAATTATCGAAGGTCACTTTATCATTTTCCATATCAGTCATACGTTGTGAGAGTCGTTGTCTTTCAGACACTTTAATTGATAATACTGAAGGTCATTGGCAATATCAGATGGTAGTGCTATAGCTTTTCGTCTTGCCCCCGATCTGGTTGCACTGACCGGTAAGGGAATGATGGTATGCTTTCCGTCTACTGCCAGCTTATGCCGTATCGTAGTAGGCAGAATACTTTCCTTTCCATTGCTGCCATCGAAATCATGATTGAATACCTTATAAATAAAGCCTGCACCAAAATCATTATCCTTGCAGAGATAGTATTTGACATGATAGCCAAGATGATACAGATCCTCGCGCGACAAGTCTTTGTTAGAAACAACAGCCAGTTCGACATCCAGCGTTCCATGCTCGATCACTCTGTGAATGTTCCGGATAAGAGCATCTGCATCTTTCATAGAGCTTAGATGGTTGGCCATATATAGGGATACTATATTGGTGAACAGTTCTCTCAGTTCTGCCTTTTGTCTACGTGCGTTCCGTCCCAATATAGGTCTTGTCTTTCTCCCTATGGTTTCAAAGATACGCGAAGAAAAGGCTAGGCACGATAACATGATACTTAGGATAAAAGCAGCTATATACGGTATAGCTACCATTTTGGTAAGGTGAGCAACTTCACCCTTGAAAAACAACAGCCCTAACAGATAGAACTGGATCACGTCACAAGTAAGCAGCACCCAAATGGTGCTACCCATGTGATTGTCTTTCTCACCTGACTTATTATGCTCCATACGTATTTTATTTTTGCGCAAAGGTATGGAGTTCGTTGCTACCAATAAGCAACAACTGTTGCTATTTAACACTAAATAGCAAATAAATCAGCAAGTTACACAAGATTACACACGCTTTGTGTAACCTTGTGTAGAGCTTTTTACTTCAAAGAGATTCGATTAGCAGACTGTCGTTTCTTGTCACTTACAAGGTGTAGGCTCGACCCGTGACGCCTTGCCTCCTTACGGAGGTAGGTTTTCACAAGTC
>ERZ773276.1259-NODE-1259-length-20558-cov-17.513291_pt1 | contig 20558 bp, 10 predicted proteins | sample MGYA00511386_ERZ773276 | MGnify/ENA primary metagenome ERZ773276 (study PRJEB29015, sample SAMEA2737778) | human gut metagenome | biome: human gut; feature: human-associated habitat; material: faeces | place: China | collected 2012 ...
TCGCGCCCTTGGTGACAAGGCTCTGCTCGCCATAGCTTGCCGCCACCTTCTCCAGTGCCTTCTCCTCTTCTTTCTTGATGAGCTTATGTAGCGAGATGAGTGCCTCGATGGTCGGCTGGTCGTTGGGGTAGTCGAAAGCGTGGGCTTTCGAGGGGTAGAGGATGGTGATGGCCAGGATGCAGATTATAATGGTATGGTACTTCATAGCTTTCATGTTCCAAGGTTATTCCAGTCGTTGATAATGCCGTCCACCATGTTGCTTGCCTGATAGACGGAAGCCCAGCTCTCAGGGTCGATAGCAAAGAACACCTCGCCCCAGGTGCCGAACTGACACATCATCACCATCACGTCCATCTTGTACTTCATCTCCAACAGTCGGGAGTAGATCTTGTTGGCCAGCGTCAGACGGGTGTAGCGGTCCATGAAGTTGTAGCCGTCGCCCTGGCCCATGTTGTAGCGACCACCGCCATTGGGGATTTCCTGGCGGATGATGGGATTGTCGGGCAGGCGTATCTTGCCGTTGTTCACCACGTCGATGAAGTCATGGATGAGTCCTTCGGTCTCAATGACAATGTCGGAGAGCTCGTTCAGACAGAGGACGTAGTTCTTCACGGGGTTCGAGGCGATGTACTTCGTCACCGTGGGGATGCCGGAAAGGATGTCAGCACTAAGGAGAAAGATTTCCTTGTAGTAGGCCGATTCCTCACCGAAGCCGCGGACATTGGTCATCGTCAGATGGTAGAGTTCCTTGATGCCCTCCATCGTGGCGGTGTACTGCAATATCTTCTTCTGCTTTTCAGAGATGGTGTCGAGCCGCTCGTTGTGCTTGTTCTCGATGAGTTTCTGGGCGGTGGTGTTGGCACTGACCTGCCCGGTCGTCCAAGGGTCATAGACCACACGCCATCCTGCAAAGGCTTGACTTGTGGCAAGTAGTAGCATGGTAGCCGTGATGACATAGCGGCGGTTGCATTTTGGCTTTGTTTGCTTTATCAGTCTGTTCTTTCCCATAGTGGCATGATTTTCTGTTGTTTGTTCACTTTGACCGCAAAGTCGAGGTACTTCTTTATGCCCAACTTCTTGCGGTCTTCCTCAATTTTCGTGATGGCTGTCTGGATGTCTCCATAGTGCCGCTCATAGACTTTCAGGGCTTCTTTCTCAGCGCGTTCCGTGGTGTAGGCCCAGTAGCATTCGGGCGGTTCCTCCACACCATAGACATCGGAGTACTGACCGCGGCATATCCATACTTCCTTGAAATAGTTCCTTCCATCGTGGTTGTTCAGGGCGTTGATGGTGAAGATCTGCTGCTTCTGCACCTGTGTCAATCCGAGGATGGCACTGATGGCATCGTATCTGTCCTTGAACTTAGACTGGTCAAGGAGGATTTTCACGTCAGAGTTGTTGATGATGGCTTCCTTGACGATAGGGCTGTCGATGACATCGTTGAGCTCCTGCGTCACCACACCTGCTATGCCGTGGAACTTTCTCACTGTCTTATAGAGGTACTTAATGTACTCGGCCATAGTCGGTGACGATATTGCCTTCCATGCCTCCTCGATGATGAGTGCCTTGCGGCCTTTCTTGATGCGCATCTTCTGCAGGAACACGTCCATGATGATGAGCACGACGATGGGGAACAGCACGGGGTCGTCCTTGATCTTGTCAATCTCGAAGACGATGAACTTCTCGTCGAAGAGGCTGGCATCAACGTCGTTGTTCAGCGTGTGCTCCAGCTCTCCGCCCTTATAGAACTGCTCCAGAATGGCGGCGAAGTTGTCGATGTCGAAGGTAATGCTCTTTTCCCTCATAATCTGGGGGATGCGTTCGATGGCAAACTCGTAGTAGCTGTTGAAACTGAGGTTGTCCACGTGCATCTTCTGCCGCTGTTTCTCCATGCGGTCGATGCGCTGCTCGATGGTAACAAGGTAGTTGCCCTCGATGAGCTGGGGCATGAGGCGCATGAGCTGGCGGTTGGCGGCAACTTTCTCGCCGTCGGTGGCGGCCTTGTCGTTGATAAGGTCGTGGAGCTTGTTCACCTTCCGCTGGATTCGTGCGTAAGCTTCCTTCTCCTCAGCAGAATGTAGAGGACCATCACCGGCCACACGACTGCCTTCAGCAGGATGGAGAGAACCGTATTCAAAATCCTGTCCGCCAAAGGCAGATGGATCTTCGGAGGTTGGAATGTCTGTTTCATATTCTGTATGTTTGTATTTCTCTTCCAATTCTTTGCTGTGCTTCTCGTAGGTGCCGTTCTTCTTGTCCTCAAGGAGCAGGCGTTTGCGGAGCTGGTCACGCTCCGCATCGGTGAACTCCTTGAACGGGGTGAAGTACGACTCGTAGTACTCGACGATGGTCTGGTTGATGATCTTGTCCTCTATCTTCGTGGGAGCATCGCTGCCCTTGAAAATGAGGAAGATGAGCGACTTGAGGAAGTTCTTCTTCTCGCCGAAGTTCTGTGCGTACTCAGTGTCCGTAATCTTGAACGGGTTCATAGAGATGGGCTTTTCCTTGGAGTAGGTGATGTAAGTGCCTTTGAAATAGCGGCATATACCCTCGTAGCTGTCGCCCGTATCGACCATGACCACGTCGGTGTTCTGCTCCAGGAGCTGGCGGACGACGCTGTTCATGTGGAAGTGTTTTCGGGTTTCGTAAATAACTGTAATACAGATAGAAACATAACGCTTCCAAAATTGAACGGTACAAAAAAGTGCAATAGCGAAAATTGGGAAATTGAAGAGTTTTGCAGAGCAAAACCAGCCTTCAAGAGTGGACAAGATTTAATAATTTGTTAAGATTATTTAACCTTTAATTTTGAGGCAATTTTGCCGTTTGCCAAGTCTGGCTGACTACAGTTGCTCATTTTGGGGCTTAGACGATAACTCGAAAATCGACTAAAACCAGAGTTCTTGTACCGTCATTGTATCTCGGATGCACTAAGTAACTGTGTGACAAGGTCGGTTAATGATTCAAAGTCAACTTAGGACACGGAATTTTGATTTTCAATCGTGCCCATGTTTTTGTGCCGCCAGGCAGATAATCTTTGGTACGAGTTGATTCAAAAAGGTAGGGAAAAGAAAGGATGAGGTAACACTTTGAGGCAAAAAGGGGATTTCTTAGGCAGATTTTATTCTTTTTCTTCAAAAAAGTTTGGCTATTTCAAATTAAAGCAGTACCTTTGCACCACCAGAACCCGCCAAGCCTCTCAACGATGCTCAAATGTGCGGGTCGTTTTATTTTTATACAATGAGCAACAGAATCCCATTCCAGAAGCCGTACACTAGTGCGCACGACCTTGTCTGTCTCTTGCAGTCAAGAGGATTGACAGTTACAGATACTGCCAAGGCTGAGAGTTATCTCGAATATATTGGCTATTACCGTCTGTCAGCCTATATGTATCCTTTGCTACAGATGCCGAAGGAGCAACATCGCTATAAACCGAGTGCAACGTTTAGCCAAGTGATGATGCTCTATCGTTTCGACAAGAAACTTCGACTGCTTATCTTCAATGAGATAGAAAAGATTGAGGTTGCAGTGCGAAGCGCAATCGTCAATATCGGCAGTGCCATGACGGGCAATCCGTTCTGGATGACTGATTGCAGCAATTTCATTGATGCAGGGAAGTTCCGCCGTACAATGGACTTGATTGATGCCGAGCTTCATCGCTCACGCGAAGATTTCATTGTTCATTTCAAACAGACCTATTCTGATGCGTACCCTCCAGCCTGGATATTGGCAGAAGTGCTTCCCTTCGGAGTTATCACCAATATCTTCAACAACATCAAGGTCGCCCGAATCAAGAAAAGCATTGCTCGGAGATTTGGTTTGCAGGTAGCACCTTTTGAGTCGTGGCTTACCATTGTTACTCTAACCCGCAACTCATGTTGCCATCATGCCCGTGTGTGGAACAAGCAAAACACCATACGTCCAATGCTTCCAAATCGAATGGCTGGCAGCTGGATAACTCTGTCCACTGATACACTCCGCATCTACTTTGACCTTTGCATTATCAAGTATTTCCTAAACATCATTTCGCCAAACAACGATATGAAGGCCAAGATTGATGTGCTGCTGTCCGCTTTTCCATCCATTGACACTAATGCAATGGGCTTTCCGCGTGGTTGGGAGAATGAGCCGCTATGGAATTAGTCTTTGTAGTATAAATCTGGATGTGCTGAAAGCAATGGCAAGATATAGAAGATACATATATATAATAGGTATAGCAGTGCTGGCCATTATGGGCTGCACAGGCGATAACAATGACAGTAAGAAATATGCCCGGCAACCTAAAGATACCGTCCACACCGCAGAGAAGGCGATGGCTGTTTTCGAATACGACCCTGTGCGGGCGCTGGAGATTGTGGACTCAGCGGTCATCGTGGGAAACCTGCCCGACTGGTGGGCAGACTTCTACAGGGCGCGAATCTACAGCAGTACGCAGGTACCGGAACTGCTCGATTCGATGCTTCATGGGGTCAAAGGGGCGGCGGGCGACACGGCACGCGTCATTGCCGAGCGACTGCTCTGTCACGACTCCATCAAGGTAAGTCTGGCCCGTCAGCAAGACGTGCTGGAAGTTCTGGCCTATACCGCCCGCCAGCAGAATGACACGTTGGGCTGGCTGCAGCGTTCGCGCGAGTTGGTGGAGGTGTGCCACGGACAGGGGGCCGAGACCGAGGCTCTGCGCAACGAGGCAGAGGTGGGTGCCGCTCTCTGCTTTCTGGGAAAGGAGACCGAGGGCATGGCGCGGATTGACAGTGTGATAGCCCTACTGGACGTGAAGAAGTTCAACGAGCTCGATGCCATGCTCATTGTGCTGAAGCGCAAGGTGATGGTGCTGGCCGAGAGGGGGCATTATGCCGAGATGTTGCCGCCGGCCCGCCAGATGCTGGAGCGACTCAGCGACTACGAGCAGCACTCCGACCGCTATCACGACAGCAGCTACCGTGAGCCTAAGGACTCCACCGACAGGCAGGACTATATTGAGTTCTACCGCTCGAAGGCGCAGAAGTATATCGCCGCTGCCTACGCCGCCATCAGCGAGAGCGGCAGCATGGAAGAGTCCTTCCGCCAGTTGGAGGCCATCGTGCGCGACGCTGCTGCCCGCGAGCACCGCGCCCGCTACCAGGCCATAGAACAGCAGTGTGAGACGGAGCGGCAGCGGGCAGAGGCGCGTCGCAACGCATTGATAGCATGGAGCACGGGCATCATCAGTCTGCTGGCCATTTGCTTAGCCCTGTTCGCCCTCTACAAGCACCGTGAGACGCGGCGCAAGAACCGTGCGCTGGTGCGGCAGATTGACGAGGCGATGGCGTATAAAGAAAGGTATGAGGCTCTTTTATCGCCTCAGATTCTGGACACACCAAAGGGTGGAAACGCAGAAGATACTACTGACACCGACCTCTTCGCCCAGATTCACGACACCATCGTCCGCGAGCAACTTTACCTCAACCCCACCTGCGACCGCCAGATGCTCATCGACCGTTTCGGGCTTTCGAAGGAGCGCATTGGTGCCGCCTTTGCCAAGGGCAGCAGCCATCCATCGCTGTCGGCCTATATCAACGACCTGCGGTTGGAACATGCCTACAAGTTGTTGCTTGACCAACCTGGTCTTGACCTTGGGCAAGTGGCGCAGCAGAGTGGTTTCAGCAGCCGGAAATATTTTGGCGACCGCTTCAAGTCGCGCTACGGCATGACTCCTTCCGAGTTCAGGGCTGCCCGGCAATGATGGTCTGACAGCAAGTCATTATATGCCAGAAATTGTCTTCGGACGTCAGAAATGGTCTTTCTGACGTCCGAATTTGTCTGAAACCACGTCCGAATCTGTCTGTGCCCTTGCGGGCGCAGGCATTTTTGTGTACCTTACGCGCCGTAATAACAACAAAAAGGTACGCTTATGCACACATCAACACTCATCCTTCTGCTCACGGGCATCATCGCGGTGCTCGTGGCGCTCGTATGCTTCCTCGTGTGGCGCATGGCCCGCAAGGACGACGAACTGCGCCTCAAGAACCGGGTCATCGTCGACGAGGTGGAGCGCCGCCACCGTGTCATCGACCGCGCCGTCAAGCTCGGCGTCAACCGTGCGGCCCTGCTCATGACCCTGTCAATCATCCAAATAAATTTGAATAGTTACTTATAATGAGAAAGTTTTTCCATTGGATGCTTGCCGCCATCCTCACAATCAGCGGCACAATGACTGTACAGGCGCAGATGATGAAGGCCGCCGACATAGAGAAATATGCTAAAGAGAAATATGGCGACAAGTGGCTCGATGCCGCCAAGAACCTGGCCGAGGAGCTAACGCTCGACAAGAACGAGTCGCTGACCTATCAGCAAGTCATCCTGGCCGAGGGCAAGACGAAGGAGCAACTCTACGTGGCGCTGAACTATTGGGCCACTGCTACCTTCAAAGACCATAATGCCATCACGCTCAACGACAAGGAGGCTGGCTGCATCATCATCTCCTCGACCATCTCTAACATCGTGGAGCATACGGGCACACTGAACAAATACTCCGTCAGCATCACACCCGTCATCCGACTCGACATCAAAGAGGGCCGTGTCCGCGTGACCTATACCGTGCAGAACTACGACATCCTGCGCGACATCTCAGGCGGTTGGCTCAGTCCCGTTGATAAGGACGACAAGACCTTCGGCGACTCGAAACGCAAGAAGGGCGACATGACCAACGCCAGCCTCTACGACGAGCAGTGGGAGATAGCCCGTCACTATCCCTTCGTCCAGAAGGATGCCCAGAAGCGCACCTGCGCCAAGGCCCTGGTGATGACCCACGCCTACTCCAACGCCATCATCGACAAGGTGGAGGAAGCCCTGAAGAACGGCATCGTCGGCAACGAGGATGACGACTGGACGACGGCGTACGGCACGGTGAGTCACTATGCCGACGTCTGGAATCCGACCCACCGCGAACACATGGCCACGGAGATGCGTGGTGTGGCAGCATATATGTCGCCCGGCAACCGCTTCTTCGCTCCCTACTATCGCCACACGACGATAGACGCCTGGGTGACGCAGAACGAGGACACCATCCGGCCGCGCACACGTCTGGCTATGGCCGACGTCTGCGCGGCCTTCGACCACTTCCAGCAGCAGAGAGACCCGTCGAGGCCGCTCGTCATCTCCGGCTTCAGCCAGGGCGGCATGGCGGTGGTGGAACTGCTGAAGCACATCAGCGACGAGACCTACCGGCAGTTGGCCGCTGCTTACGTCCTCGGCTATAAGGTGACCGAGGCCGACATGGCCGTGTGCAGCCACATCCGCCCCGCCCAGGGCGAGACCGACACGGGCGTCACCGTCTGCTACAACACGGTGAAGGACGTGAAGTACATCAAGCCCGTCATCGCCGCGTCCGACGTCTGCATCAATCCCGTGAACTGGCGCACCGATGCCATCCCCGCCACGCTGCACGACACCATCACCATCGCCGTCTCGACGGAACACCACGTCCTCGTGGCCACGGGCTACAGCGCATCGGAATATCCTCCGTACAAGGACCTCATCAACGTGGGCGACATCCACAGTTGCGAGCCGTGGCTCTACAGCGAGTGCCTGGCTAAGAACATCGCCGTCAGGGCCGAAGAATGGAGAAAAAAGCAATAAGATAAAATGAAACAGTTTAAGATTCTTTTTGCATATCTCCTCTGTATATGCCTGTCGGTGTCGTGTAGCGATTCCGACGAGACGATAGTCTATAGTACGCCCCTGCGTACCGTTATCACAGGCATGGACTATGGCGACGGCGTACTGGTGGTGGGCCACAAGAGTCCCGACTGCGATGCCGTGCTGTCTGCGATGACCTACGCCAGCCTGCTGCAGCGCATGGGCATCAACGCCGAGGCCCGCGTGGCGGGGAAGGTTATCTGCGAGCCACGTTATGTGTTGCAAGAGGCCGGCATCGAAGCACCTGCCATCCTGGACGATGCGGCAGGGCAGAACATCATCATGACCGACCACAGTGAGTTCGCACAGGCCGCCAATGGTATGTCGTCGGCCCGTATCCTGCACATCATTGACCACCACGGCACGGGTTCTGTCACCACAGCGCAACCGCTCTTCTATTACGCCTTGCCCGTGGGTTCCACCTGTACCATCATCGCCAGCATGTACGAAGAACTGGGCGAGAAACCCACTGCCACCGAAGCACGGCTGATGCTCTCTGGCATACTCTCCGATACAGACAACCTGACTACGACCACTACCACCGCCACCGACCGACGGCTCTACGAGTGGCTGTTGCAGCAGTCGGATCTCTCCGACGTTGAAACCTACTATGCCGCCATGCGCAAGGCACGTACCTCGTTCGACGGCATGACCGACGAAGACATTCTGTTTTCCGATTACAAGGAGTACGAGATAGAGGGCTACAAAGTAGGCATCGGCAACGTCTTCGCCAGTGACGAGCTGGGCGTGGAGGAGCTTTGCCAGCGCATGCGGCAGATCATGCCCGCCGTCAGGACACAGCAGGACCTTGACATGCTCTTCATGATGCTGGGCGACCGCCAGGCCAACGTGACGCACATCCCCATCTGCGGCGACGGAGCAAGAGAAGCGGCGGAAGCAGGATTCGGGGCGTCTGCCAACTCTGACGGTTGCATCGTCACCACTTATATATCCAGTCGCAAGGCCCAGTTCCTGCCCGCTATCACCGAAGGAATAAGAAAGTCAAACTTTTAATATAATAAGCATCAAGATGAAAAGAAAATACAACAGACCCGCAATGAGGGCGATAGCCCTACGGCAACAACAGCATCTGCTCAGTGGCAGCAGTGGGATAAACGGAGAGATTCCCGGGTATAGAAAGTCGAGCAGCGGCTTCAGCCAGGATGAAGAAGACGAACCATAACGAAAAACCACAACACACACTATGAACAAGAGACGACACTATCTATGGGCGATGCTCGGCAGCATGATACTTGTCGGGCTGACGGCCTGCTCGGGCGATGATGATCAGACGGACAAGCCCGACGACGGCGTGAAGGTGCGCCGTATGACCATCACCCAAACCGACGGGGCGGCAGCACGACAGGCGCTCACCCGCGCCACGCTTACTGAGGATGACGGGCTTTCGGCCTTGTGGACGGCTGGCGACCGTCTGACGTACTGCAATCTGAGCCGCACCAACCCAGAAGATGAAGTTTACAGCGGCCCGCTGACAGCCGTCTCCACAGCCGCTACCTCACCGTTCACGGGCGAAGTGACGTGCAGGACTGGCGACTACCTCGCCGTGGTCTATCCCGCTACTACTTTCGAGACGAACGAGAGTTACACCATCTCGCTCGCAGGACAGGACGGCACATTAGGGACGCTGGCCACGAAATACCACTACGTCTATGGTAAGGCCTACGTCACATCTGTCACCGACAATACGGCCGATGCTACGATGGAGAAGATGAAGAGCCTGCTCACCGTGTGCAAGTTCTCGTTCGTCGATAAGACCACTGGTGCTGCCATTCCCATCAAGACGCTCGCCATCAGTTATGGTGGCAGCGGCTCTGATGCCCGCACTTATCCGCAGACGGCCACGGTGACGCTAAACAGCAACGGCATCTTGGAGCAGTCAGCAGTCCACGCTGCGGGAACAGCATCCACTTCTTCCCTTCTTGTGGACTGTTCCGTGGCTTTCTCCCTTCCTTCGGAGGGGTTGGGGGAGGTTTTTGTCGCCCTACTGCCAACCAGCGGCCAACGCACCTTCAACTTCACCGTCGCCAACAGTAGCGGCACCTATACTGGCACCGCCAAGGCTACGCTCGTCGAGGGCGAATACATCGTGGCCACGGGCCTGAAGCTAACCAAGAATAACTAAAAGACCAACAATATGAAAACAAAACATTTCATTCAGCAGATGGCCGTGACACTCATGATGCTTATGGCCGGTACCTCGCCCACATGGGCGTGGTGGAGCTATGACGAAACCCATGATGACCCAGGAGGCGGCACCTACACCTTCCGTTCCCAGCTATGGGGCTCCAAATTCGACTTCAACGCGGCAAGATATTTCGAGACGCACATGAGTTTCGACATGAATAGCCACTGTTATTATTGGATGTTCGAGTTTATGGCCGTACCTGGGACGAAGCACATTGGCTTTCCTGAGTATCATTACAATGTATCTCTGGTGACAAGCGACAACGTGGTGCATAAGGTGGCCGAATGGAAAAAAGAGGACAACGGAACGAGTATCTCAGACTACAAGGCCACCGACACCACCTGGGGAACTGTCCAGATAGAGAGAATTTCCAAGCTTTCGTTCCCTAATGACGGAAAACTGGTGCTTCAGTTCTTCCCCACAGACCGTTGCTTCGCCGACGGTGTCAAGCGCATTAGGATACAATACAGCTACGCGGCATACGACCCGGCCAACCACATGGACATCGATGAAGGTGACACCCAGTTTGAAAAAGATCTCAACACCCAGCTGGCTGACAACGAGCCGCTGCCCAAGCTGACGATAGACTGGGGCGACGACTACACGCTGACCTATCGGGCAAGCGGCGCCGTGAAATATATGTCTGTCCAACAGAAGTACCTGACAAACAGATATTTTGTTGGTGACCCGGAGAGCGATGCCAAACTTGCCAACGCCACCCTGAATCTCGATGATTTCACGGTTACAAGCAACCATGCCGGGGCGTCAGACATCCTGATTACCACTCCTGTCAGACTCAACGGTTATAATTGCGGTGCCTATTTCTATCCGGTAACGGTTAACTATACCCGAATGGCCGAGATTGACCCTGACGGCAGCTCTAACTACAGCTTCAACCTCACACGACCTGAGGAAGAGGTCATCATCGATCCCTTCACACGTCCCCTCACCGTCAACGTTCAGTTCAACAAGTGGCAAAAGCAAAACAAAGTCACCTGGACACGCAACGAGCAGGCCCGAGGCACTACTCGCAACAGATGGATTTACCGCCCCTGCCGCACCGATGGCAAGTGGTATGTCATCCGCTACGAGGACGGACAGGAGGCCACCGAGTACACTGTTGTCGGCGAAATGAATGGTGATGCAACAGACCTGAAAGTAGTAGATACCAATATCGACTACGACAAACTGTACAATTACCGCGTCATCTTCCTGCCCGACATATTGTCAGCCAAATACAAAGACCAACTGGCCAGCGGCATGCTGGCGGCGCAGGGGCGGCTTATTGCCAACTTCTGGATAGAGCAACAGGTGAACACCAAGCTCGAAATGCCCATCACACTGGATCAAGACCGCAGCTACGACGGAGCCGTGCGCCTCGTCTGGGAATACTGCATACAGCCAACGGGTCAGAACTGGACCATCGAGTATAGTCCTGCGGGCGCGAATGCCTGGCGCGTGCTGGACAACAGCATGATGGTCGACCCGGATAAATCTACGGCGAGCTTCGATGCCGAAGGCTCAGTGTGCGACATGATGGACTACCGCGTGAAGACCACCTATATGGATCGCGACTTCTATAGTAACGTTAAATCCTGCAACCTGCCTGCAGGCAGCTACATCAGCGAGGTGAAGGCCTCGACGGGCACGGAGGAGAAGACCGTCATCGTGAAGTGGAAGGTGGCACGGGCCGACGTGACCAACGACATCTACTTCCGTGTGCTGCGCCGTGCCATCGGCACTGAGGAGTGGACCGTGCTGACCGACGAGGTACACGGCACCGCCTCGGAGTACACCTACACCGACGACCGTCCGCTGGCCGGTTCCTACTATGAATACTCCGTGCAGGCCTACGGTGCGAAGTGCGACGAGCAGTTAGTGCAGACCGACGAGGTCATCACCCCCGGCTTCTCGCAGGCCCGCGGCACCATCACCGGCCACATCAGCTACGGCACGGGTACCGCCGTGGCCGGAGCACGGGTGAACCTCATCAAGTCTTCTGCCGACACCGATGCCGACCAGCCGCAGTACCTCTCGCGCTACATTCAGGGCGTGGGCAAGGGCCTGCAGTGGACGGCTGCCGACAAGGAGAAATACGCCAAGGTGCTCAACGGCGACGGTGCCTTCACCATCCAGTTCTGGGCACGGCCACTTGGCGTAAGCGCTGGCGGCACAGAAAAACAAACCATCCTGCGGCTGGGCAACAGATGGGAATTGGGCGTGAGGAGCGACGATGGCGAGAACTTCTACCTAAACCGTGTTGTTCAAAGCGGCACAACCAACTACTCACACCACTTCAACAAGAGGCTACCCTTCAGCAGCACCGACTTCACCCACGTCACCGCCGTCTATGACCACGGCATGCTAACCTGCTATGTGGGCACCGACACGCTGCTGACCTATACGTTGGATGACACTGGGCGTAAGGACTGGGGCAACAACAACGGCCCCACGCTTGCTGTGGGCGGCATTTCAAGCCTGTATACAGACATGAACCTCCAGCCCTTCACCGGCTACATCGACGACATCCGCCTGTGGAACCGCGCCCTCAGCAAAGACGAGATTGAGGCCAACTACACCCGCATCCTTGGCGGCACGGAGAACGGCCTGATACTCTACTGGCCGCTCGACGAGGGCATCAACGTGAAGAGCTACGCCTTCGACATCAGCCGTCAGGACGGCATCTACCAGCTGAACCACCCCGAGGTGGGCGTCAATGCGCAGCCGTCGGCCAGTGTGCCGCAGCGGCTGGGTCTCTACGGCGTGACCGACAAGGAGGGCGATTATATTATAAAAGGTATACCCTTCCAGCAGGGCGGCACCAACTACAAACTGGCTCCCGAACTGGGCATCCATGAGTTCTCGCCCAACATGCGCTCGATGTTCGTCAGTCCGACGAGCCTCACGGCCAACAACATCGATTTCGAGGACGTGTCCAGCTTCCCCATGGAGGGCCACATCTACTATGCAGGCACGAACATCCCCGCCGAGGGCATACAAATCTATGTAGACGGCGACTTGCAGTCGGAGGATGGTAAGATTGTGCAGACCGATGCCGACGGCCTTTACCGCGTGTCGGTGCCCATAGGCCAGCACTTCGTTGAAGCCAAGCTCGACGGCCACACGATGGTCAGCGGCGGACGCTTCCCTACTGAGGGCCGCTTCAACTTCAACCGTGCCATGACCTACGACTTTGCCGACTCTACGCTGGTCAACTTCGTGGGCCGTGTGGCTGGTGGCACACGGGCCGACACACTGGCCGTGGGCTTCGGAGCCACGAAGAACAACATCGGCCAGGCCAAGATTACGCTGAAGCTGAGCAACGAGTCGTTCTTGTTCAATACCGATGCCACGCAAAGCCGCACCTGGGCCAGCGACACCACGGCCATACAGAGCACGGCACAGACGGAAACAGGGGACGATGCGAAGTACATCGTCATCGAGACCGACCCGCAGACGGGTGAGTTCTCGGCCCTGCTGCCCCCACTGAAGTACATCGTGAAGAGCATTGAGATTCCCAAGAATGAGGATCTTGAGTTCACCTCCCTGCCGCAGATAGACCTGACCAACGTGCGCAAGGAGATGACCGACTCGCTGAAAGTGCTGACCGAACAGGGCGACAGCGTGTGGAACTACTATAAGTATAACACCAAGATGGTGCAGACCTACTTTGCCAAGCCTGAGGTGGCCCTGTGGCAAGTGAAGGGCGACGGAGCCTTCGGCGAACAGGAACTGAAGGACTATGCCGTGAGCACCACCGAGACCATCGACATCACCGACATCTGGACCCGCGAGGCCGACGGCACGGTGAAGTACACCTACGACTTCCCCGTCTTTGCCCGCAAGAAGCAGTACACGTTCGGGCTCTTCGGCTATGAGGCCTATACCAACAAGGACAGCGGCACAGCCGTCACCGACACCATTCCGCTGAACGGACAGGTGCTGACCATCGCCAACGAGATGAGCGACGAGCAGAGCGTGGTGGCTCGTGTGATAGACCCCACCATGACCGACCTGAAGGCTGGCGACATCTACCAGCTGAAGCGCAATCAGGTGCGCTTGGACAGTCTGGGCCGCAATGAAATCACCTTCACCACCGGCGCGCCCAACGTGACGGCACCCTACACTCGCCAGTTCAGCCTGTCGTTCGAGCGCAACAACCGCACCTACGTAGGCCCCTCGCTGAACGGCATTGTGCTGGGCGAGCTGACCAACGGCAACAACTTCGTGACCGACGGCCCCGAACAGGTGCAGATGGTGCTGCGCGACCCGCCAGGCTCAAAGAGTAAGGCCACCTGGAAGACAGGCACCGTTTATACAAAGACAGACAGTGAGACCAAAGGAGTATATGCCGATGAGACCTTGTCGTTCGACCTCATCTGGGGCGCTGACCTTGACGTTGCTGTCGGTTTGGGTGTTGCCATCATCTCAGGCAGCAAAGCAAAGACAACAGCCGTCGTAGGCGAAAAGGGTTCTGTGGCCTGGCAGTGGAAAGACGAAACGACATGGGCCTATACCACAGCTGAGAACATCGCCACGAGTACGGGTGACAAATATGTGGGGGCCGACGGCGACGTGTTCATCGGCACGTCACACAACTACATCATTGGCACCTGCCGCAAGTTGGGCTTCCACCGCGAGGCCGACGGCATCGTGCTGGGACTGAAGGAGGCCGTGACCATCAATGACAGCATCAGAACCAATTTCGTATATTCTGCACTTGAGATTGAGGAGACCATGATACCCAAGATTCTGGACACCCGTAATGCCCTGCTGGAATACATGGACGAAACCGCTGCCAAAAGCTATGAGAACAAGTCCGACCAGGATGTCTATCTGACATGGCTCACGCCCGACGACCCGAACTATGGTGCGGAGGACACCTACGTCTGGAAATCGGGCATCAATGGCCGCTCACAGAACATGGTGCTGCACTACAACGAGTCGGTACGCCTCTGGCGGGAGCGGCTCGCCGAGAACGAGAAAGACAAAATCGAGGCGTTCAACGGTGGGGACTACTACAAGGAAAACCGCTCTTTTGACGGTGGCACAAGTTATTCCTTTAGTGAACGCCGCGACACGACACATGTTTCCACCACTGTCTTCAACGGCAAAGTAGGCATCATTGGCGAGGTGAAAACCATGTTCAGTATCAACTCTTCTGCAAGTTTCGGCACTAACATCAACTTCAAAACAGAGGTGGGCTACAACAACACCCAGATGTGGGCAGACTCACTCGACAACGTGAAGACCTACGCAGAGTTCGACTACGACCTGGTGGACGGCAACCCTGGCACCGACTTCACCGTCGACATCTACCGCTCACCGCGTGGCTGGGGCGACATCTTCCTGCTGCGCGGCGGACAGAGCTACAACCCCTACGAGGGACTGGAGTACGCCAAGTACTACGAGCCGGAGAAGCAGCACGTCATCTCCTACGGAACGGAGCGGATGGAGCAGCCGGTCATACAGGTCAGCACTGACGGCGGTATATCGGCCAAGAGCGCCACGCTGACCGACATACCGGCTGGCGGCACGGGGCAGTTCACACTGCACCTCACCAACCAGACCACCACCAACCAGAGTTTCGACTTTGTGTATAAGCTCATGGTGCAGGAAAAGGCTAATCCCCACGGACTGGAGGTATTCATGGACGGTGTGGCTGCCGACGGTCGCAGCGTGTTTGTACCTGCCGGCGAGACGGTGAAGAAGACCATCACCGTGCGCCAGTCCGACCAGAGCGTGCTCGACTATGAGGGCATCGAGATATGGTTCCTCTCGCAGTACCAGCCCATCAAGATCAACGACAAGTGCGTGCTGAACGTGCACTTCAAGCCCTCGTCATCGGCTGTCGACCTGGCTATCACCGAGCCGGTGCTCAACACCGACAATAAGACGGGCGAGCTACAACTGAAACTGACCAACTTCGACCGCCAGTTCAAGAACCTGAAGAACGTGGGCGTGCAGTATCGCTTCGCTGGTAACACGCAGTGGACCGACCTGCACACCTGGGTCACTGACAAGGCCGACTCGCTCAACACATCCTACGACATGCTGCCCGCCACGGGCGACCTGCGCCTGGCCGTCGACATGTCGAGCGACCTCTCCTACCCCGAGGGTAACTACGAGTTCCGCGGCTTTACTACTACGCCCTACGGCACCGACCTTGTCCATGTTTACAGCGATATCATCGCTGTCATCAAGGACATGACGAAGCCCCGCGCCCTCTTTACGCCCTCGCCGTCGAACGGCATCCTGGGCTTTGGCGACGAGCTGGCCGTGGAGTTCAATGAGGACATCGTGCCCGGCTACGTGGGCGACAAGGACATCATCGTCACGGCGAAGCTGAACCAGCAGCCCGTCAGCCATGAGGTGGCGGCCCACCTGAGCCGTCGTGGAGGGGGTGCACACACGGAGAACTCCATTTTCCTCAGTGGCGACTTCAGCACCGACTTTTGGCTCAATCGCGAAACGATGGGCACCGTCCTGCAGCTGGGCGTAGGCACCAACGTGTTCGCCTTGAGCTTCGACGACGAAGGCCATGCCCATGTGCATATTGCCGGTGCGGAACTGGTGAGCCATGCCACCGTGCCTACGGGCGTGTGGACCTACTGCGTACTGAGCTACAAGGCTTCCAACCATACGCTGAACATGCTCGCCCAATGGGACACCAGCAGCGAGCGTCTCTTCGAGAATGAGCCTGTTTCGCAGACCAACACAGAGGCTATTCATTACAGCGACGACAACCGCCTCCACTTAGGTCCTATCACGGCAAAGATCCATGACCTGAGCCTCTTTAACATCTACCGCGACGTGGCCGAGGCAGCTGCCACGAAGTATCAGTCGAAAGACAACTATGTCTATGGACTGGTGAACTACTGGCCCATGAACGAGGGACACGGCAACATCATCGCCGACCAACGCCATACGCATGACATCACACTGCAAGACACTTGGTCCATTGAGAATACCAACTACATGCTCCACATCGAAGCCGACGAGACGGCCGAGGCCGACATCACGCGCATCAACACCAGTCGTGGCGACAGCTATGCCATCGAGCTGTGGGCGCAGATGAACACCCAACCAGAAAGGGAGACCACAATCTTCGAGACAGGCAGTGTGCCGCAGAACCGCCTGCGCCTCTACTACGATGCCACCAACAACCTGCATCTGGACTACGGTGAGAAGAGCACCACGGTGGCCAGCATCGAGGACTTCCCCAACTTGGAGCGCGCCAATCACTTGGCCCTGAATGTCGTTCGCGGTCAGGCTGCCTCGTTCTACATCAACGGTCAGCGCACTGCTGTCATTGCCGAGGCCGACATGCCCGCCATGGAGGGTGCCGTGATGCGACTGGGCGAAGGCTTCGACGGCTACATCGACGAGCTGCGCATCTGGAAGGCCACGCTCTCCGAGAGCCGCCTGCTCAGCAATATCTACAACACCCTCGACACGGCCGATGTCTATAGCCGTGGTCTCTTGGCCTACTATCCCTTTGAGAAGACCGGCACCGTAAACGGTGTGACCACCAAAGTAGGAACCCTCGAAGACCAGACCCCCGGCAGTGTGCTCAGCGGTTTTGCCGCTGAGATAGCCACCGGCACAACCTCCTCCATCATAGGCTCCAACTTCCCCTTGAAGAACGCCCCTGACGAGACGCGCCTCATCGCCTCGCCCGTAGCCTCGGAGCGCAAGGTGGTCATCAACCTCACTGGTGCCGGCATCTCGCCCCGCGACATCGAGGGCACCACGCTCAACATCACGCTGGCCGACATCCACGACCTGCACGGCAATACGTCGAACCCCATCAAGTGGACGGCCTATGTGCAGCAGAACACGCTGAAGTGGACCCGCGACTCGGTGAACGTCATCAAGAAGTATGGCGCAGACTATACCTTCGACATCGATATTGAGAACAAGGGCGGACAGACAGAATACTACACCTTATATAATATGCCACAGTGGCTGACGCTGGTGGATAGCGAGCGCAGCGACGATGTGCAGGCATTGAAGACCAAGACGCTGCGCTTCCAAGTGAACCCATTGGTGGCTGTGGGCAACTATGACGTGACCATCGGCCTGCAGGGTAACAACGAGATACTGGAGCCTCTGCGCATCGTGATGAAAGTGAGCGGCGAGAAGCCCCAATGGGCGGTCGACCCGACGAAGTATGACCACCAAATGACCATCATTGGGCAGGTGTATATCGACGGCATCCTCATGGAGAACGAGGAGAGCATGGTGGCTGCCTTCATTGGCAACGAGTGCCGAGGCGTGGCAAACGCCGAGAAGGTGCGTGGTGCGGCATACGTGACACTGAACATCTACGGCAACGACACCAAGGCAAAGGACAAAGACAAAGCCGTAACCTTCCGCATCTGGGATGCCTCGAAGGGGGTAGCCTATACCGATGCCAACATCACGCTACCCGATGCAGCCACCGTTCCCGACGGTTCACCGTCGGGTACCACCATCACCTTCGCCCAAGACCGGCTAATCGGCAACTTCGACACCCCGGCCGTCTGGACGAAGAGCGACAACGTGGAGCAACTCATCCCCATCCACCAGAACTGGAACTGGATAGCCTTCGGCGTGGATCCGCAGTCGCACTACCTCGACCACGTGTTTGCCGACTATGCCGAATGGATGATGATCATCAAGAGCCGCACGGCCTACAACGACTACAACGGTGCGCAGTGGTGGGACGGCACACTCACGGCAGCGAAGGCCAACGAGATGTACAAGCTGAAGATAGACCGCCTGCCCACCACGCAGCAGTCAGAGCCCAACAGTCTGCTCGCCGTATCGGGCCGACAGTTGAAGGATGACGCCGAGCGTGCCGTCACGCTGACGGAGGGCTGGAACTGGATAGCCTACACACCGCTCACGACGATGACCGTAGGCGAGGCGCTGGCCGCTGCCAACCCGCAGCAGGGCGACATCGTGAAGTCGCAGACCGCCGTGGCCATCTACGGCAGTTACGGCTGGGAAGGCAGTCTGAAAGCCCTGGAGGGCGGACGCGGCTATCTGTACTACAGCACTGACGGCCAGACGAAGTCGTTTGTCTATCCGATGGTATCAGCGGCATCAGCTAAGGCACGCATGGCAGCACCACGACGTGCTCCTGAAGGTCTGCGCATTTTCAAGCCTGTCGACTTAGGCCTCTATCCGAACAACATGACAATGGTCATCCAGTTGAAAGATGGCGATGCCGTCGTTGATACCTGTGAAGTGGCCGCATTCATCGGCGACGAGTGCCGCGGTGCCACCCGTGCCAGCGAGAACGGTTTGTACTATCTCGTCATCAGTGGCGAGGGAGCCGGTCAGCCCATAACGCTGCGCACCTGCCTGAACGGTGCCATCATCGACATCGACAACACGCAGCTGTTTGTCAGCGATGACAACATCGGCACGTCGTGGAATCCCTACGTCATCGACCTGCAGAACCTGTCGAACGGAATCACAGTGGTCGATGGTTCTGCCATCGACTCCAACACCGACTGGTGGACGCTTCAAGGCTTCAAGATAGGTCGCAAACCTACGCAGCCCGGTGTGTATATACATAAAGGTGAAAAGGTTACGATTAAGCGAGCGAAGTAAACAACAATCATGCTGAGGGAGCGGACACTGGTCCGTTTCCTCTTTAAAGAAGTGACAATGAAAAAGAAACTATGGATGCTCGCCGCCATCCTTGTAATCATTTGCGGCGTATGCGTTTCTTCTTGCTTCCGTAAAAGCGAGACAAAAACTGTTGTCAACCCGACCGAAAGGCTACGGGTAGGCGACGGAACGTCGGGAATCGACAGCAGCCAGTTCGTAACCATCACCGACGTGGTGCCCGATGTCATCTTGGAGATTCGCTACTTCGGCACGTACAACTTTGTGGGCCAGCGCATCGACGGCTACGAGGAGCCGACGGCATTGCTGACCAAGCAAGCCGCCGACAGTCTGAAGAAGGTGAGCGACGACGTAATGGCTCAGGGCTACCGCCTGAAGATCTACGATGCCTACCGTCCGCAGAAGGGCGTTGACCACTTCGTGCGCTGGGCGCAGGACTTGGAGGACACCCGGATGAAGCCCTACTTCTATCCCGACCTCGACAAGAGTGTGCTCTTCCCCCAGGAATATATCTGCCTGAAGAGCGGTCATACGCGCGGCTCCACCCTCGACCTGACACTGTTCGACATGGCGACAGAGAAGGAACTCGACATGGGCGGCACCTTCGACTGGTTCGGTCCTGAGAGTCACCCCGACTTCTGCGGCAATCCAGAGACGGGCGAATACACGGGCGACAATAGCAAAAGCCCTGCCGAGCCGAAGCGCAGCATCACCGCCGAGCAGTTCGCCCACCGCATGATTCTGCGCCGCGCCATGCTCGCCCACGGCTTCAAGCCCTTCGACACCGAGTGGTGGCACTTCACCCTGAAGGACGAACCGTTCCCCGATACCTACTTCACTTTCCCCGTCAAGCAATTGAGCAAGTAATATGAAACAGATAAGACTATGGATGCTGGCCGCCATCCTCATTACCAGCGGCTCTACAATTCTCACCTCGTGCTCCAGCGAGGACGACCCGGTGACACCTCCGACCGACGAGGTGGAGGCGCAGTTGCAGCGGATGACGCTGCGCGAGAAGGTGGGGCAACTGTTCTATGTGCGCCCCGAGTGTCTC
>ERZ773276.1275-NODE-1275-length-20293-cov-4.359571_pt1 | contig 20293 bp, 21 predicted proteins | sample MGYA00511386_ERZ773276 | MGnify/ENA primary metagenome ERZ773276 (study PRJEB29015, sample SAMEA2737778) | human gut metagenome | biome: human gut; feature: human-associated habitat; material: faeces | place: China | collected 2012 ...
CTGTGGCTATTGTAGATGACGGCGATGTTCACACGCTTATGATAGGCGCTGCGGGTGTGGGCAAGACCGCATACTTCTTGTACCCTAACATCGAACTTGCCTGTGCAAGCGGAATGTCATTTATCTCAACTGATACAAAAGGCGACGTTGCAAGAAACTACGGAACTATCGCAAGAAAGTATTACGGTTACAATGTTTCTGTTCTCGACCTTAGAAATCCCACCAGAAGTGATGAAAACAATATTTTGCATCTTGTGAATAAATACATGGATATGTACCTTGCAGACAAATCAAATCTTTCAGCTAAAGCAAAGGCTGAAAAATACGCAAAGATAACTGCAAAAACCATAATCAACATCGGCGGCGGTGACAGCCACAGCTACGGACAAAACGCTTTTTTCTACGACGCGGCGGAAGGCTTGCTTGCCTCTGTCATACTGCTTTTAGCTGAGTTCGGCGACAAGAACGAACGGCATATCGTTTCGGTTTTCAAGCTTATTCAGGACTTGCTCGCAAAATATCAGCCAGACCCAAAAGCCAAGCCGAAAATGTATTTCACAAAGCTTATGGACAAGCTGCCAAGCGAACACAAAGCAAAATGGCTTGCGGGTGCGGCTCTGAATGCGTCTGACCAGTCTATGCTGTCGGTAATGTCGACTGCACTTTCAAGGCTCAACAGTTTTCTTGATTCTGAACTTGAACAAATGCTGTGCTTTGGAACGGCGATAGACGCCGAGAAGTTCTGCAATGAAAAGTCTGCTATCTTTATTGTTCTTCCCGAAGAAGATACATCAAAGTATTTTATGGTCAGTCTTCTTATCCAGCAGCTTTACAGAGAAATACTTGTTATTGCCGATGAAAACGGTGGAAAACTAAAAAACAGAGTTATGTTCTACTGCGACGAGTTTGGAACTTTTCCTAAGATAGAGGGTGCTGAATCTATGTTCTCCGCAGGACGTTCAAGAAAAATATCCATTGTGGCGATAATACAGTCCTTTGCACAGCTTGAGCAGAACTATGGCAAACAGGGTATGGAGATAATAACCGACAACACTCAGCTTACTGTGTTCGGCGGATTTGCACCAAACAGCCAGAGTGCAGAGGTGCTTTCAAAAGCTTTGGGCGAACAAACGGTATTAAGCGGTTCGGTATCAAACGGCAGGGACAGATCTCAGTCATTGCAGATGATAGGCAGACCGCTTATGACTGTGGATGAGCTGAAATCTATGCCGAAAGGACAGTTTATCGTTATGAAAACAGGAACACACCCGATGATAAGCAAGTTAAAACTGTTCTTCAAATGGGGTATCAAGTTTGAAGATGAATACAAACTTCCCGATAAGACAGCCCGTGCTGTTTCATACAAAGAGCGTGATGAACTGATAAAAGACGTTGAAATGAAATATCCGCAGAAGAAAAAAGAGAGTCCGATAGAATATGAGGAGCTGACAGCAAAGAAAAGGACAACTGTTAAAACGTAAAAGGAGCTGATGCATATTGATATTTCCAAGAAGGATCTACGACTTAGGACTAAGCCACAAGGCGGTGGCTGTGTACTGTTATCTGGCAAACCGTGCGGACAAAAACGGAGAATGTTTTCCCTCTGTACGCAGGATAGCAGAAGATCTGAGCATACACAAAAGCACGGTATATCGTGCTTTTACGGAACTTGAAAACCGTGGATTGTTAGAACGGATACCTCGCTATCATATCCAAGGCGGACGCCGCAGCTCGCTGTACAGAGTAAAGGGAGAGATAACAAAGGCAGGAGGTGGTGCGGATGTTTGATTGGATCTCAGACGCCATTGACTGGATCAGCGACGGTATCTCATCGCTTTGGGACAACACAGTTGGCGCTGCCGCCGATGCGATAAGCGACGCTATTTGGGATATTATGTTTGAATGGATATTCAATAAGGTGTATGGTCTGATAGCGGAATTATTCACATTTATTAACGAGACTGCAACGGATATTTTCGCTTTGTCCTGGGTACAGGTGTTCGTTGGACTGTTTGGCAGTTTTGCGTGGATGCTTTTTGTCTGCGGGCTTGTTGTAGCTGTGTTCGATACGGCCGTCGCTTATGAATCGGGGCAGGCGAACATCAAGAACACCTGCATAAATGTACTGAAAGGCTTTATGGCGGCAAGTCTTGTGACAGTCGTTCCCCAAAGGCTTTATTCGTTCTGCGTCAATATGCAGGGTACGTTTGCAACTGAGCTGCTTGGGAACTTCATATCCGGAACAAGCGACACGATGGCGGACACCGGACTTGCGGTCATATTTGCTCTTGCCTCAGATATTTCGCTGTTCAGTCTCTTTTTTATGATCTTATTCGGTTACTGCACAGTGAAAGTTGTGTTCGCAAACATCAAGCGAGGCGGCATAATGCTTTGCCAGATAGCTGTTGGGAGCTTGTATATGTTCGGAGTTCCGAGGGGCTACACAGACGGCTTTTACAGCTGGTGCAAGCAGGTCATAGCTACTTGCCTGACGGCTTTTTTGCAGACAACGATATTGTATATCGGACTTCTGACGTACACTCAGCATCCATTGCTTGCTGTGGGGATATGCCTGTCGGCTAACGAAGTGCCGAGGATAGCTCAGATGTACGGACTTGATACCAGTGTCAGAGTTAATATGATGAGTGTTAGTCATACGATGAGTATGGGGGCTAAGGCGGTCGGAATGATTAAAAGAAAGGCATAAATTTTATAGAATTTGTGAATTGACAGCCTGTAGTGGTTGTGATATAATAAATTAGTTAATGCAATTAGTTTTTATGGAGGAGATTGATATGTCATATTCTTATGATGTTGTTTTATCTTTTGCTGGTGAAGATAGGAATTATGCCGAGGAATTAGCTCAAAAGTTAAAAGAAAAGGGTATAAAGGTTTTTTATGATAATTGGAATATTTCATCATTATGGGGTGAAAATCTTTATGCCTATTTATCAAAGAAATATAGTGATAGTTCGTTATTTTGTGTTACAATTATTTCTCGCTCGTATTGTAAAAAAAAATGGACTATGCATGAATTAGAATTTATACAAGAGAGAGAATTCAATGGTGATGTTTATTGGTTACCATTATTTTTGGAAGATGTTGATGTTCCTGGTTTGGCAGTAACACGGGGACGAATAAATTCAACAGAACATAGCATAGATGAAATTGTACAATACCTTTGTGAAAAAATACAAAAAAAGAAATTTGAAATTTCAAATTCCGATGATGAGTCTAAATTAATGGAGGTAATTGGAGAAAGTGGCAACAAAGAAATAGTAGAGGTAGTATGTGCTTTCGAATTTAAGGATAATCATAAAGAATATGTTGTTTATACAAAAAATGAGACCGATAAAAATGGAAATGTAACAGTATATGTGTCAAATGTAGATAGGAGATTTAATGAGCCACAACTGATTGGAGTTGATAACGAAAAAGAATGGGATAGGATAAAAGAAGTGTTAAGAGAATTATCCACCCCCGACGAAGATGATGATGACGATATAGAAATAATATAATTTTTTAGGAGCGTGATAAATTGAAAACCTACATCTACCCCGAAAACCTGAAGGCAAACGTCAAACTGTGGTTCTGGAACGTCCGTGATTTTATCATTATCTGCACAGGGCTGATCCTGTCGGTGGTCGTGCTTGTGAATCTGTAGAACGTTCTTCCCATAGCGGCAACAGCATCTTATGCATTTCTTAGCCTGAGGGCTGACGAAACTTCGATCATAGACTATATTTTTAATGCTGTGAAGTTTTTTCTGACTTCGCAGCAGGAATACAAGTGGAAATTACGAGGTGAGAATTGAATATGGCAAAGAACAAAAATAGCGTTCAAGTTGATTGCTGTTAAATCTTGATTCTTCAAGATTCCAAAGTTGACAGAGGTGTGAATTTATGATATAATACCTTTGACATAATGGATAATGCAAGAAATATAACATTGATAAGTAAGATAAGTATTATTAAGTTTAATGAAAAGCAATAAACCTGTTTGTGAGGTCAAGTAATGAATAATGTTAACATCAAAGAATATATTTGTACGCAGTTGCCATTTGAAGAGCAATGCGTTGCCCTCAATTTTGTTTCGTTTCTTGAAACAAATGGAATTACTTTTCATAAGGACAACTCAGATTGCTGGAAAAATAAAATTTACTATTGGTGTAAGTATAACGATGATTGTGTATGCTTTATCTCAATTAAAGATCCCGATGAGCCGCAAAATCTGTGGACTGTATGGTCTGCCGATATAAAATCGGAATGGTTGGATAAATATGATGCTGACAATGAAATAAAGAAACTTGTGTGGAAATATGTAGACCATTGCGACCATTGTGGCTCTTGTAGAGGTGGACAGCACAAGATAATTTTCGGACGTGAGTTTAGAGATGTTTGCGGCTGCACATTTAGAGTCGATAATCCAACTATTGAAGATTTGCCATTTCTAAAGGAAATGATCAAGCTTTGTATAACGAATGTTGGAAAGGGAACAAAATAGTGAATATCAGAACTTTAAATACAGGAGAATTAAAACTGCTCTTTCAGTTCTTTGACTATAATGATCGTGATGAAATGATAGCTGAAAATACAAAAGATATTAACGAGAGTAATGTTGATATATTTGGTTTGTTTTTAGAGAATAGATTGATAGGAGAGATACACGCCGCCTATGTTCATAACGATGAAAGGTTTGCTGTAAGGAACAAACGAGTTTATCTCTTTGCTTTTCGTATTCATAAGGATTTTCAAGGTAAAGGCTATGGGCAGATTTTGATGAATGAGGTAATTTCGATACTTGCTCAAAATGGTTATTCTGAATTTACGATCGGTGTTGAAGATAATAATAAACCGGCTAAACATATATATTCAAAATTGGGATTTACGAATTTGATTGGTAGGATAAATGAGGAGTATCAGGGTGATAGATATGAGTATGGATTGTATTTGAAAGCGTGATGAAGGATCATGTCTGTATTTACAGATAAGTTTAATATGATAGAAAATATATTTAAGAAATGGGTTCGTCATAACGGCGAACCCATTTTGTTTTCTAAGGAGAGAGGAGCGCTGGAATATATGCACGGTATGGAAATAAAAACGCAGGGTGCGTTTACTGAATTTGAAGTCCGTGAGGTGATCTGATGTCGGCAGCAGTTGTGGCGGCGGTGAAAAAGATAGCCATATATATTCTCGGAGATGAAAACAAGCGTGGCAAGCTGTTCGTGGCAGTTGGCAGTATCATCGCCGGATTTCTGGGTCTTATGTTCCTGCCTATTGCTGTGATCTCAAGTATAGGAAGTATGAATATTGAACCGCCTGACATAGACAAAAGTCTGTTTACAGAGTCAGATTTGTTTGAGAGTCTGGACAGCGAACAGCAGGCGGAGATAACAAATATTCAAAATCAAGGGCAAGTCATAGAGGACGCTATGACAAACGCAGGGGTAAGGGATCAGACCATAAAGGCACAGCTGATATATATGTCATACTTCGACGGAGTGCAGAATTTCTATGCTGAGTCATATGCTGATCTGTTTGCTACTTCTCAAAATGACAGCGATCTGATTGCGGCGATAAACTCGACTTACGGTTTGGATATTGACTATGATGAGTTTGTCCGCACATACACTTTTGTGATGAACAGCACCTTAAATTCATATATGTTCAATAACGCAGGCAGTAAAAACTGCTCAGACCTTGCGGCTTGGGCGGAGAATGCTTTTATCTCAGGCTGGGGATACAAAAGCGGTGCTGTCGGTGAAAGAGATGAAACAGACCGCATCAGATATGCTGACAACGCAGGACTTATGCTTGGGTATCTTAACTACAGCCCGACCGATAAAGCGTTCGGTTCTGATTACAGTACTCTTGTTTATACAGAACAAGGTGGTCTTGATACCATGCCGGAAGTCGCAGGGCTGGGGCTGTTCGACGGCAGTAAGCACGGAGTTTATGTTGGGAACGGAGAAGTTGTTTACAGCTCTGAAAGCGTTGGCTATGTCACAAAAGAGCCTGTTTCAAATGGTAGCTGGACAAGCTGGTGCACCTATGAGGGGATAGAATATCCTCAGGAGGTGGAAGACGCTATTCAAAGTGTGAATGAGGACAGCTCATCAGAAAATTAATTTTATTGGAGTGTGATAGGTTGAAAAAATCAGTTACTGTAAGTGTAAACGAGAAAAAGCTATCTGCGATAGAAATGTATCTGGAGCAGAAGAACACAACTCTTGCGGCGGAGCTTGAAAAGTATGTGGATCAGCTTTACGGCAAGGTCGTTCCGCAGAATGTGAGAGATTTTATTGATATGATGTCAGATAGAAAGCCTGCGAGAAAGCCGAAGAATCTTGCTCCTGATGAATCGGAAAAGCAGTCCGAGCAGTAATTCGCCACGGTTCGCACCGTGTGCCCTCGTGTGGCGTTTTCAGAGCATGAGTGGGGTAACTTTACCTTAAAGCCAATCGAGGCAGATTTGGGGCGTTTGTCGCAGAGTTGGAAAAGGCAGAAATCGGATGATTTCGGGTGGGGTTGAGGGAAAATATTTTATTGCAGGTTAAAATTTTGGCGTCAAAGCCGCCAAAATGCTTACAACGGACGAGCAAAGCTCGCCGTATTTGCGAGTGTTTTGAGATATCTGCAAAATGGAGTCAGAAAGCGAGGGTTGAGTTTTTTATGGAGTCAAAGAATAGAAAATCATCAGAAAAAAGCGAACGTTCAGGCATTTGTGATGATGTCAAGGTAAAATTTCCGCTTTATGTTTTCCCTGAGACGATGCAGAAGATCGATATGCTTTATGAGGCTGACAACTGCAAGTCAAAGACGGAGTTTATAGAGAAGGCGATACGTTTTTACTGTGGGTATCTGCTTAACAAGGACAGCGTGGCAGCGGAATATGCCGCTCCGCAGATTACTGCAATAACTGAGGGCATAGTAAAAGGCACGGAACAGAGGTTGTCCCGTGCCTTATTTAAGGTTGCTGTCGAACTTGGTGCAGTATCACATATGCTTGCGGCAATCAATGATATTGATGATGAAACAATGGTAAAGCTAAGGGCTATGTGTACTGACGAGGTCAGGAGGATAAATGGGGTTATTAATTTTGAGAGGGCGGTGAGGTATCAGAGAAATTGATGATAAAATTAGCTCATTGTATCTTTTAAATTGATACAATGAGCTGTTTTTTATCAAGTGGTGATAACTACAAATTATCAATAGGAGTAGATAGTAAGATGATTATGATAATTTTTTATTCAGCAATGAACCTTGGTGATGATTTATTCGTTATACATCTTTGTAATCACTATCAAGATAAGCAGTTTTTAATGTATTGTCCGTATCGTTTTAGTCATGCTTTTAAAAGTATTGCAAATCTAAAATTAGTTTATAATAAAGAAAATATCAGATATTATCATTCTTCAATTGAATTGCAAATATTGATCGGTGGTTCATTATTTATGCAACCAGAAAGTAAAGACGATATATATAATAAATTTTTATTTAATAAAAGTTATAGATATTTTGATGATATACCATTCATCATAGTGGGAACAAATTTTGGACCATACGACAATATTAAACATTATGAATTACACAAAGAATGGTTTTCTACGTTAAATCATATCACTTTTAGAGATAAATATTCATTTCAATTATTTGATGATTTAAAGAATATATCATATGCTCCAGATATGATATTTAGTTATTTGTTGCCAAAAGTTGAACGTAACCATACTATTGGAATATCTTGTATTTGCAATAATAACAGAATAGGTTTATCTAAGTATAATGAGAAAAATTACATTGACTTTTTGGTGGAATTATGTAATATGTATATAGAAAAAGGATACAATGTCGCCTTGTATTCTTTCTGTATTATGCAAAAAGATAGTGTGGCTATGCAAAAAATCTTTAACAAAATTAAAAATAAAGAACAAGTTAGTATGATTGAATATAACGGTGATACAAATTCTTTTTTAAAGGATTTATTAAGCTGTGAATATATTATAGGGACAAGATTTCACTCAATTGTATTAGCATTAAATGCAGGTATTCCTGTTTTCCCTATAATATATAACATCAAAACTAAAAATCTACTTACAGATTTAAACTTTTTAGGACATTATGTTACCATTGAAGACTGTAATAACATAGATTTTGAGTTTGTAGACTATAATAGAAAAACTAACATAAAATATGATAGTTTTTCCGAAAAGGCATTAAAGCATTTTAGTTGTATTGAACGTTATTTGAAAAATAGTGAAGGGACGGTTTATGATGAATAATAAGTATTTATTAACAGTAATTATTCCAGTCTATAATACAGAAAAATATATAAAGCGTTGTATTGATTCCATATTAAATCAATCATTCAAATATATCAAAATAATAATTATTAATGATAATTCAACAGATCGTTCTTCTTCAATTATTCACAAATTCTCATCCTATGAGCAGGTAAAAATCATTGAAAATTCTTATAATATAGGGCAAGGAGAATCAAGAAATATTGGTCTAAATTTAGTAGATACCGATTACTTTTGTTTCTTAGATAGTGATGATTGGGTAGATACACAAGCATATGAAACTGCAGTAAAGGCATTAGAAGAAAATCCAATTTGTGATATAGCTATATTTGGCATAAAAACAGAATATGAAAATTCAAGCTGCTCGACTCTAAGATATGATTATAACAATAATATTATAGACGGTGATTTCGCCATTAATTTACTCTCCAGAGAAACCTCCCAAGATACACCTATAAGTGCGTTAATCGGCAATAAAGTTTTTAGAAACTCATCTTTTGATAAAACAATTAAATTTTCAAATTTGACATATGAGGATACTATTTTTTCTTATAAGGCTTTGTCTAAATGTAAAAAGGTTATTCTGTTGCCAAAGACATATCTTCATTATTATCAGCGTGAATCCTCTATAATGCACTCATTTTCTTACAAATATATTGATGATTTAATAGATAATTTTGTAGATTTAAAAGACTACTTGTGTGAAATATCTTCTTTTAATACTAAACAATATTATTCTTACTTTGATAAATGTTGTTCATCAATGTTAAATTCCATGTTAATATCGACTCAAAACGCATCAGAACAAAAAGAATATATTAATCATTTATGTTCACAAGTGATATCTAGAATGAGCATAAAAGATTTAATTAATTATCTTGATATAAATAGAATCAGGAAATTGTTGTATTAATTCGACCTTTTTACAAGAGTATTACTTAATATAAAAGTAAAAAGTGAATATTAATTTAGTCACTTATTTGATTGCAAAAGTCTGCTTTAAATTGGTTAGCGATTTGTATATCTAATTTTGCTAGTGCTATATATGTGTGTTTTAAAACAAAGTGACTTTTAGTTGAAAGAATATCTCTCTTATTATGTTCTATCCATAGTAATATATTTTCAACTTTTTCTGTAGCTCTCAGTTCACCTAAAGCTTCTATTATACTAGCAGCAGAATAATAATTCTTTTCACATAGTAATTGTGATGAAAGAAGATCCTTTGCATTATATAGTTTTTTTTCGCCAATGATATTAGCAAAATGCTCTCTAATATGTGCATCCTTATCACAAATGGCATCACATATCATTTTGTTTATATTGTCAAAATTATTAGTCAAAAGAAAAGATTCAAGACTATATCTATTTAAATCAATATTTGCAAATTTAGACCTTTTGAAATAATTTATCATCCAGGGCATTACTATATTAATTTGAGCATTTTTATTAGCAAACTTTAATGCACATTTGGTTTGAAATGCCAATATTTCACTATTGCTTAACTGGCTGCAAAAGAAAAAATCAGAAAAAATCCCATTCAAATACACTTCGACATTACACCATTTATTGGCATACAATAATATTTCAAAAAATAATTCTAATACAATTTTTATATCACTTTGATTTAAAGTTGAAAAATTATGCTTAACTTTAACGTATAAAAAATCTAAAAAGTTTGTAATATCTTTTCTATTAAGATCAGAACTAGAATTTAATATATCAACAGCAAGAGTTAAGTATTCGCCCAAAACATCATAAATAATATCCAATGAAAATTCTTGATTTTCATGATTAAAATCTATGATACCATGTATGTCTAAAGCATCATTTAAATCTGAAAAGGATTTATTATCCGAAATTGCTTTTTTTAGTTGAGCAACAACATACTTAAGGTTGTTTGTGTCATATTCAAGATATGTTAAATGGGTTATATCAAAAGGAACTTTGGAATTCCTGTTTTTTAATAGAAAGATATTTTGTGCATCTTTAAATGTATGAGCTATACCTAATTCATAAAAAACATTTGGATTGGACTCCGACAAATCTACAATAATAAATTGTGCTTTCAGAATTTCAACAAGTATTTTATTTATTATAGGGATAGAACCACTTATCTCGTCTACTCTTTTACATATATAATTGTCTTGCAGTCCATTCTTTATCGTTCCATAAACTATATCAAATTTCTCAGCAAATGGCATAATAAAAAAACAAGTATTTTTTTCAATAGGTATTCGTTCACTTCTAAATTGCTTTGGATATATTTTGTATTTATCCATTTTAACCTCCTGCTATAATAAAATTGCTGCTCTACATTCAAGTTTAAATTCCGATAATTTGTAGTTATCCTTCAATAACTCCCGTCACATATAATACCATATCACACTTTCCTAAAAAAGTAAATCGACTTTTGAAAACTTTGTGAAAATTCACAAATCGTCTAAATTTGTCGAATTCAAACAACTCTGATATAATATAAGGTAGGTTTAAAAGCAATTTTATTCGCAAGCCTTTGTGCTTTTTGTGAATGTTGACCAAATTGCTTTGCCTCATAAAATTTTAAGGAGCTGTTTTGATGTTTGAATATAGACCTTTTGTAGACCAATTTCTTGATTATTGCCGTTACCATAAAAAACTTAGCGACAAAACTGTTCGTGCATACAAAATTGACCTTTCGCAGTATGCACTGTTTTCCGATACGCTTTCAAAACAAGCATTGTGGGATTACATCGAGTGCCTGAATAAAAACTACAAACCAAAAACCGTAAAGCGTAAGCTTGCTACTCTAAAAGCTTTTATCCACTTTCTTTTGCTGCAAGACTACATAGATTTTAACCCATTTGATAAGCTCGAAACTTCGATCAGAGAACCTGTGCTGCTGCCAAAAACGATACCTCTCGACGTGATCGCTAAGATAATTTCTTTTTCTTATCAGCAGATAGGTTCAGCCCAAAGTGCTTACCAAATGAAATGTGCCGTCAGGAATGCCGCTGTGATCGAATTGCTCTTTGCCACAGGTGCAAGGATAGCTGAAATATGTACTCTCAAACCGGAAAATGTTGATCTTTTGGGACGCTCCGTTAAGTTTTACGGCAAAGGCTCAAAAGAACGCCTTATACCCGTGGAAAATATGGCTGTTCTCAGCATACTTAAAAGGTACAGACTGCTTTTTGAAGATAAGATCTCAGTGTCAGGGTACTTCTTCGTCAATAAGCTCGGCAGAAGAATGACAGAGCAGTCCGTAAGAAATATGCTGAGTTCATATTGCAGTCAATGCGGTGTTGAAATGCACATAACGCCCCATATGTTCCGTCACTCGTTTGCCACTCTGCTTTTGGAAGAGGACGTGGATATTCGTTACATACAAAGAATGTTGGGTCACAGCTCGATAACCACGACTCAGATCTACACGCACGTCACATCGTCAAAGCAAAAAGAGATCTTAAAGACCAAGCACCCAAGAAACAAAATGGATTTTCAGTGATATGTTACAACTAATAGTATTATATCATATAAGAATACATCGTGCTGTGAAATGTCAAAATTATTTGGTGAAATGTAGTGAAATGTAACTTTGCGGTGCTTATTATCATAAGGAAGGTGTAAAATGTCGCAGCTTATCGTTACGAGCCGTTATCTGAAAAGCGGAAATCAGAAGAATAAAACAAAACGCAGAAACTATACAAAGTACATTGCTACCCGTGAAACTGTCGAGATACGAAGTCAAAAATTTGTTGACAGAAATGCCAATGCAACTAAAAATCAAGAAAAGCTTATTAACGACCTGATAAATGACTTTCCTGAATCAAAAAGATACCTTGAGTATGAGGACTATGAAAGGAAACCGACCATTGAGAATGCCGGTGAATTGATAAGCACGATAGTAGAACGCAATGCGGACGTGGTTGGAGACCGACAGAATTTTGTCGGGTATATGGCTATGCGTCCGGGCGTTGAAAAGAGAGGTTCGCACGGCTTGTTTAACGAAAAGGACGAGCCTATAATTCTGAATCAAGCGGCAAATGAGATAGCTGAACATAAAGGCAATGTTTGGTCACACGTTGTTTCACTTCACCGTGAAGATGCTGTAAGGCTTGGCTTTGATAATTCAGACGCCTGGCGTGAGCTTGTCAAAAGGCATATTTCAGGTATTGCCAAAGCACAGAATATCCCACTTTGTAATTTGAAGTGGTACGCCGCTTACCACGATACTACTCATCATCCGCATATCCATTTGCTTGTTTATTCAACAAATCCAAAGCAAGGTTTTCTGACAAAGGCGGGTATAGATGAGATACGTTCAGCATTTGCAAACGATATTTTTCACGATGATCTGCAAAGCATTTATCAGGAACAGACAGTAAGCCGTGATGAATTGAAAGCGGTTTCCAAAAACGAATTTGAAAGCATTGTAAATATGATCGCAAGTAATGATCATACAGATCCACAGCTTGAAGAACTTATCAGAAAACTATATATCCAATTACAGAATGTGAAAGGCAAAAAAGTTTACGGCTATCTTCCAATGGAGATAAAGGAAACCGTCAATAAAATATTTTCAGAGCTTGCAAAAGATGAAAATATACAACAGCTCTATGAGAAATGGTGCGGTCTTGAACGTTTGAAATACAAGACGTATACCCAAAAGGAAACAGAACTTCCAAAACTAGCAGATAACAAAGTTTTTCAGCCGGTGCGGAATATGATAATTCGTACAGTACTTAATATGAAACCATTTGATGCAAATACTGAAATTGAAGGATCTGAACCAAATGATGAATACTTTGATAACACACCTCAGAGTATGTCACCTCTGTTTGATGAAGCAGAACCGTTGGCAGAGACAGAAACAGATGAATCGGCTGCGGCAATAAAATACTATATCAAATGGAACGATCAATACAAAAAAGCCTGCAAGCTTATCTATGGCAAAGACGCTAAGCTCAATGATTTTAAGAAAGCTGAACAACTTTTGTTATCTGAATCACAGCGTGGAAATGTTTTGGCTGTTTACGATCTTGGAAAGCTTTATTCTACCGACAAGCTTGGCGAAAAAAGCGAAGAAATATCTATTGCAAAATACACACAGGCTTTGCAGGGCTTTTTGCAAATAGAACCAAACTCAAAGAAATTAAAGCCATATGTTCAGTATCGTATAGGCAAAATGTTTTGTTATGGTCTTGGTACGGAGCAGAACTATCAAAAAGCCTTTGAGTGGTTTGAAAGATCGGCAAAACAGAAAAACAAGTTTGCTCAGTTCAGCCTTGCAAATCTGTATTACTATGGCAGCGGTATAGAGAAAGATCTGTCGCAGGCTTTTCTTTGGTATCAGAGATCATCCTCTCAGGGGCAGCCTTATGCGGCTTATTCTATCGCTCAAATGTACAGATATGGAGAGTATGTAACCAAAGATAACGATACAGCACAGAGATATTACAAACAAGCTTTGTCGGGATTTTTGAAAATCGAAAGCGATGATATGGCGAACGACGATCTGTTTTACAAATTAGGGCAAATGTTCAATCTTGGACTTGGAACAGACTCAGATGTTACAAAAGCGATCAAATACTTCAAACGTTCAGCTGAAATGAATAACAAGAACGGCTTGTTTGAGTATGGCAAAGCACTTTTGATAGGTGAACACATTCCGCAAGATACAGATAGTACAGTAAAATTGCTTGAGAAAGCTGTCAAACTTAAAAACAGCAATGCAAAAAGATTTCTTGCCCTTGAATATATTTCAGGAGAGCATTTGGAACAGGACATTGAAAAAGGAATAGCCTTGTTTACCGAGTGTGCGGACAGCGGAGATGTCATTGCTAGTTACAGACTAGGCAAAATTTATTTGCAGGGCGAGATAATGCCTCAAAATCTGGACAAAGCAGAAAGATATTTGCTCTTGGCGGAAGATAACGAGTATACGCAGTATGCTCTTGCTAAGCTGTATTTGCAGGAAGAAAAGTATGATATACAAAAAGCTGTCAATTATTTCGAGAATTGTGCTGCCAAAAATCATTGGGCAAGTTATCAGCTTGGCAGGATCTATCTTTTCGGGGCTAAGGACATTGAAAGAGATAAGGAAAAAGCTGTCGAATGGTTCACAAAGTCTGCAAATGACGGCAACGAGTATGCACAGGCTATGCTGGACAACATATCAAAGTTTGAGAATGATCTGCTTGCGAATACGATTTTTAGTTTGTTTGTTAGTCTTAGTAGGTGTATTCAGGATAGTTATGACAACGATCGTAAAGACTTACAAAGCATAGTTGACAGAAAACTGATGAGGGTTATTCGGAGAAAGAAAATGGAGTTGGGGGAGAAAGAAGAAAATCATATGGATATACAATAAAGAAAAACAGCTGATCTGTGCTTGTGAATGCATAGATCAGCTGTTTTTCTTTCGCAAAATCTGCACCTTTGCGAAAGACTATTTAAGGCGATTTTGATCGCTATTTTGACTAATGTGATAGAATTTAATCACATTATATCACATCAAATGGTTTTTGTAAAGTCAAAATAAAAAAAATTATCAAAAAAACACGGCTGATAAAGTTTTCAGCCGTCAGAATTTCAGTACGAGGAGGGCGATAAAATGAAAAATACAATGAACATTTACAAGAGAAAAGACGGACGTTTCGAGGGGCGTATTCCGTTTGGAAGAGATGATAACGGAAACCTGAAGTATAGGTATCTGTACTCAAGAAATCTTACAGAGCTTAAAGAAAAGATGCTTTATGCGTATACGACTTCTGAAAAGTATTCACCTGTCGTTTGCGGTAAAACCTTGCATGAATTATCGCTTGAATGGCTCGGCAGCGCTAAACTGCGTGTTAAGGAGTCTAGCTATTGCTGTTATAAAAAGATAGTGACTAAGCATATAATTCCGTATTTTGAGAAGATAAAATATTGTGAGTTAAATACTCCGAAAATCAACGCTTTTATCGAATATCTTCTGAAATATGGAAAATCTGACAAAAATAGCGGACTGTCAGCCAAGACTGTTCACGATATCATAGTAGCAATGCGTTCGATTGCTAAGTATTCAGAGCAGGAGTATGGCTTGAGTAATCCAATGTGCAGTATTTCTATGCCAAAGATCCAAAGGAATGAAATTTCGGTACTGAACGAAAGCGAGCGTAAAAACTTGCAAAACCATTTAGTTAATAATCTGAACAACACAAACATTGGTATACTGCTTACTGTGTACAGCGGTATGCGTATTGGCGAGATTTGTGCTTTAAAATGGAGCGATATTGATTTGCAGAGTGGCATTATCCGTATTTCAAAAACTGTTCAACGTATTAATGATAAAACTGGAAATTCAAAAACAAAGATCATTGTTGGTTCACCAAAAAGCAGGACATCAGAGCGGGAAATTCCAATACCAAACTTTCTTGTAAACATTCTTAACGAAAGGCGACAAAATGAAAACAATTATATTCTTTCCGGAACTCACAAGCTGATCGAACCGAGAACAATGCAGAACAGATTTAAATCCGTCCTGAAAAAGTGTGGAATACGAAACGTTAATTTTCATTTACTGCGTCACACATACGCTACTGTTTGTATTGAGAATGGCTTTGATGCTAAAACTGTCAGCGAGTTGCTAGGTCATTCTAATGTTAATATTACACTTAACCGCTATGTTCACTCATCGCTTGATACAAAAAAGAAATATGTTGAAAAACTCAATTTTGTAGCTTAAAAGTTTTTAGCCGTCAGAAACATCTGATTGGTAGTAAATAATGCATGATTTTACGTTGATTTTTTGCCTTTTTGCCTGTAGGTGCAGATTTTGCGAAAAAATTATATTTTGTTTTGTAAACTATTATACCAGAAAATTGATAAAATATGTATTGATTTTCTGAAAAATGTTTGGTATAATGGCGTATAAAGGCGGTGATCGTATGATCAGAGTTGCAATTTGTGATGATGATAAACATATGCAGGAAAGTTTATCAAAGTATTTGTTAGATTATTCAATGCAATGTGACAGAGAAATTGATCATGCAGAATTTGATACTTGTGAGGAATTAATGGACGAGTATCTCAAGGGGAACTCGTTTGATGTTATATTGCTCGATATTGAATTTAAAAATAATGATGAAAAACAAATGAATGGTATTGAACTTGGGAAAAGATTGCGTGGACTGTATGCCAATGACAACACTGCTATCGTTTATGTGACATCTTATGGCGAGTATGCTATTGACTCCATTAAAATAAGGCCCTATGATTATATAAAAAAGCCAATTACCTATGAAAGAATAGTTGAATTTTTTGAAACTTATTATTTGGATCAGGCTAAGAGAAAAAAGGTGTTTGAATATACTGCACATAAAGTCAAAAACAGTATCATAGTATCTAATATTTGTTATTTTGAGAGTCAGGGCAGAACAATAGTGATCCATACTATTACGAATCAATATACCTTTTACGGAAAATTATCTAACCTGCTTGACAATGAAAGTCTAAGTGATTTTATCAGTATTCATAAATCTTATTTAGTAAATAAAAATTATATTGAAAGATTCACTTCACATTCAGTCGTCCTTATTGGCATAGACCGAGTGGAATTGCCGATAAGCCCTAATAAGAAAATGGAGGTCAGTGAACAGCTGTTGAAAGAATGATATGACTACTATATTTTATTTGTTTTCAAATGTGTTTCACATATATGCCACTTATCAATTTTCCAATGTGTTTTTACAAAAGAAAAAAGAATCGGCAAAATCAGACGTTGTTCTGTTTACACTTTATTACATTATAAATAGCTGTGCGTATTTACTGTTTGGTAATTGGATTATAAATCTTTTATCAAATTTTGTGCCGTATTGTTTGATAGCAATTTACCACAAAAATAAATTTATTTATTCGATTGGATCGTCATTCATACTTTGTGCAGTACTTATCGTTCTGGATACACTGGTTGTAGCCATACAATCTGTATTAAATATTCATTCAATCTTTTTTGAACAAGGGTTTGTTTCTAACATAGTTATGGTAGCCTTTGTAAATATTGTATCGCATAGTTTTTTCAAAAAAAATCAACTTAACGTTAGTTTACCTGCTATGTACTATATAACTGTTATAATAATACCATTTGTTAGCATTATTATCGGTTACTTAACAGCGGTCAAATTAAATATTGTATCACTTATCTGTTCTGTGATAATTTTGCTTATTAATGTTGACATGTTTTATTTGTATGATAATCTAATTAATTTGTTTTCCGAAAAATATGAAAACAATATAATTGAGCAGCAAAACAAGGCGTATCTTAATCAGTTGCATTTAATGCAGGAATCTCAGATGAAGATAAGATTTTTAAAGCATGATATGAAAAATCATATTATTAACATGCAAAGTTTGCTTAGTGCTGAGAAATACGATCAGCTTAAAGATTACCTTGCTGAAACCAATGATTATATTTATAGTAATAATGTTATTATCGACTCAGGAAATGAAACGATCGACAGTGTTCTGAATTACAAATTGGCACCGTTAGAGAACAACAGCGTTGAAAAAAGTTATCATGTTGTTCTCCCTGAGCAAATTCTTATTAGTTCATTTGATTTAAATATTGTTATTTGTAATCTGATAGATAATGCACTTGAAGCGTTAAGCCTCCTAGGAGAGAACGATGAAAAGAAGATAACTATCGATATTGTTTATAAGCAGGGCTACATTAAAATATTAGTAGGAAATTCATTTGACGGAATCATACACAAGGATAAAAGGACAAGAAAAAATGATGAGATAAATCATGGAATAGGGTTAAAGAGTGTTCAAAATATTGCGGAAAAATATGGAGGACTTTTAAAAACTGATGTATCTGATAACTGGTTTGAAACATCAGTGATAATGTATGAAAAATAGAGGTAACAATAAGTTACCTCTATTTTTTTTACAAAAAAGACGTTTTTTTTGACATTTACGGTTTTTTATTCTTTTATTATGTATAATCAAGTCATAACTTGTTATGAAAGGAAGAAGATCATATGAAAAGAAATTTAATGAAACTCAGCACAAGAATGGGTAAGGTGTTTGCTGCATTGGCACTTTTGGTTACTGTATCAAACGTGAATTCTACATGCATGTTCATCACTCACCAGCCTGAACTGCCTGCTGATTCTAAGAAACTGCGTAAGTTCTAATGTTTAAGAAAACTGCCTGCAAAATAACGCAACGTCTATGTGAAAAAGGTATTATATCAGAAAGCGATTTCGATTTGTATGAATACGGATTCAATATGGGGATAACGGTTTTACTTAACCTTATCAGCACTATAGTTATCGGCGTTATTGTGGGCAAGGTGTTTGAAAGCATAGCTTTCTTAGTTTTTTATATACCACTGAGAAGCTATGCCGGAGGATACCACGCTAGCACCCCGTGGAGGTGCTATTTTATTTCCATAGTGATTATCATGGCAATGTTATTATTTATTGGTTATGTTGATTTGTCAATAATATATATTATCTTATTATTGGTCGGAATGGTGGTATGCTTTGCTTTTGCCCCTGTCGAAGATAAAAACAAGCCTTTAGACAGAGATGAAATTAGCGTATTTAAAAAAAGAGCCTATTTGATCTTATCAATAGAATTTTTCATATGGCTAGCAGTATCAGTGATTTTTCAGCCCGTAGAAAAAACTATTCCTATTGTTATGTTTACGGAATCTCTAATGTTGGTCATTGGGAAATTAAAACTCAGCAAATATTCGTGATTGGAGTGTTAATACCTATGGATTATGAAGATTACTACTATGAATCTAGAAGTAGATATTATGACGCTTGTTCTGAAGTTAATAACTATGAAAACAGAGCAAATGAGCTGAGGTCTCAGAGACAAAGAAAAATTATATATATCAATCAGCTCAAATCAGATTTAAAAAGACATCAAAAAGTGTTGTCAGAGCTAAATGCAGCTTTAAAAAAAGACTCCATACTTCAAGATGATATAAAATCGATCAATAATAAAATCGATTCAGCTTCTGAAAATTTCGGCAAAATGGCAAGTTCAAGTTCAGTTGCCAACAAGAGTTTGAGTAGCGTTTACAGTTCAGAATCAATGAAAAGTCAGAATACTTTAAACAATATTTTCTCAAATCTCAGGAACAAGAAAAATACGGTAAATAATAAAATTTCCGAGTTAGAAGAAAATATAAACCGTGCAGAGTCAGAATTACAGGATATAAATTCAGGGATAGATACGGCTTGCTCGGCAGCCTCGGATTGGCGAAATGTACGACGGAATGCGTCATATGATATGGAGTATTACAGACGCAAGATGTACGAAGAGGAATAGTATATATGGCGACGATTACTTTATATTCAGGCAAGATAAACCAGATGTCAAGTTTGATAAATAAAGCAAAAACATCGGTCAAAAGCTATAAATCAGACTTGAAATCGCTGAAATCAAAGGTGCTTTCCATAGATGAAAGCATATGCGACGTCGATGATGTTATCAGTTCGATAAAATCATCAACGAAAACGCAGGAAGATAAGATTGAAACTCTGGAAAATCTAAAACAGGATATAAATGATTTTATATCTGATGTTGTACGCATTGACGGTGACGCCGCCGATGCAATCAATAAGAGCAAAGATGATTTTTACGATAAATATGAATATCTGAAGCCCGAATGCGAAAAAAGCGGTTGGGAGAAGTTCAAAGACGGCTGCAAAAAGGTCGGCGAGTGGTGCCAGGAGCATTGGAAAGAGATTCTTGCGATTGCAGTTGTTATCACCGGTGTTGTTCTTTGCTTTGTTCCGGGTTTGAACTGGCTTGGCTCTGGAATTTTAATCGGCTCATTGAAAGGTGCTTTGAGCGGAGGTCTGATAGGTGGACTATCAAGTTGGGCGTCAGGAGGTTCATTCTGGGAGGGCTTTAAGGACGGCGTGGTGACCGGAGCTATTTTCGGTGGCGTATTTGGCGGACTTGGAGCGGCAGGTGAGTTTTTAGGTAATGCCAAGGCGGTTAGTT
>ERZ773276.1284-NODE-1284-length-20104-cov-52.449748_pt1 | contig 20104 bp, 17 predicted proteins | sample MGYA00511386_ERZ773276 | MGnify/ENA primary metagenome ERZ773276 (study PRJEB29015, sample SAMEA2737778) | human gut metagenome | biome: human gut; feature: human-associated habitat; material: faeces | place: China | collected 2012 ...
TGTCCCTTTGTGGATAATGAAATGCCTTATGGCAGAGTCCCGCAGGGACATCCGGCAATCGTGGATTATTTCTATCATGAGGAAATCCGAGGGACAGAAAATACCGGAAAAAGAAATCGTTAAACAGAAATTTTGTAAGAACTTTGAACGAGGGAGACTCCTTGTCCGAAGGGCAAGAAGGTGCAGCCGAGAAGATTTAGAACAATTCCAGTTTGTCGAAACCTCAACATCAGGGTTTGGGGCAGTCACGCTATCCAAACCTCCAATTTTCCGCGCCAAGGGTGCAAAATCTTGGCCAGTATTGCCGTTGCGCCGCAGGGACTTTTGGGTTATACTGTTGACTTGTATCTTGTTTTGTATTTTCCTGTTCAGCCGAGCCAAAGGAGGCATCCTTACGAACTATCTGTTTCAATTTGCGCACATTCTGGCGTTCTGTTTTCTGGGCGAGATCTGCCACGCAGTGCTCCCGCTCCCCATCCCGGCCAGCATCTACGGCCTGCTGCTCTTGGCCGCGCTCCGCTTCGGCATCGTGAAGCTCGAGCAGGTCAAGGAAGTGGGCCTGTTCCTCACCGGCATCTTCCCGCTGCTGTTTGTGCCTGCCGCCGCAGGCGTCATGGAGCTGTGGGCTGAGATGGGCGAGATGCTGCTGCCCATCGTCATCGCCATCATCCCGGTGACTGTGCTGGTCCTTGTGAGTGCAGGCCGCACCACCCAGGCCCTCACCAGCCGCCGCGCTGCAAAAAAGGAGGCCGAACATGACTGATCTTTTACAGGGCTTCCTCTCTGGGTCCGCCGCGTGGGGCGTGCTGCTGACGCTGGCCGCTTTCGCGCTGGGTGCTCTCCTCAACAAAGCCACCGGCAAGGCCATCTTCAACCCGCTGCTGCTGGGCAGCATCTTCGTCATCATCCTGCTGAGTGTGCTGAACATCCCCTACGCCGACTACAAGGCCAGTGCCGCCCCGGTAAACTATCTGCTGCTGCCGGCCACCATCAGCCTCGCCATCCCGCTGTATGAAAAATGGGATCTGCTGAAGGAGAATGCCGCCGCCATCATCGCGGGCATCTCCGTGGGTACTCTGGTGAGCCTGGGCAGCGCTTTGGCTCTGACCCTCGCGCTGGACCTCACTCGGGAGCAGTACGCCACCCTCCTGCCGAAGTCCGTCACCACGGCCATCAGCATGGATGTCGCCGCTGAGCTGGGCGGCATCGCGGCCCTGACGGGTGCCATCGTCATCCTCACCGGCATCGCGGGCAACCTGCTGGCCGAGGTGGTCTGCAAGATCTTCCACATCACCGACCCAATCGCAAAGGGCGTCGGCATCGGCACCTCGGCCCATGCCGTAGGTACCAGCAAAGCTCTGCAGATGGGTGAGGTCGAAGGTGCCATGAGCGGCCTGTCCATCGCCGTGGCCGGCGTCCTCACCGCCGTGCTCTGTCCCTTCTTCGTCGGCTTCATTCAGTAAAGATAGACAAAAAATCGCCCTCTGTACCGGCACGATGCCAATACAGAGGGCGATATTTTTTTGTGATAAAAGGTCAGCTCCAAGCTTCTTCCTGCTCGATACGCTTCTGCGCTGCCTCCCGGATGACCTGCACAGCCTTTTCGTCGATGGCCACAGGCTCTGCCGCCGGGCAGGCCAGACAGTAACCCTGCAGCAGGTCTACGCCCATCTCCAGCACCTTGCGCAGCTCCGACAGCGTTTCCACGCCCTCAGCCAGCACATAGATGCCGCGGGGGCGGGCATAGTCGATGAGGGTCTTGAGGAACTGCTGTTTGTCGGCATCGGTATCAATGCCCCGGATGATGGCGATGTCCACCTTGACATACTTGGGCGCGACCGTCAGCAGGCTGTTGCCGTTGCTGTAGCCGCTGCCGTAGTCATCCAGCGCAAAGGCGCCGGGCGAGCCGAGGAAATCCCGCTTCCGTTCCAGCTCCCGTTCGTTCATCTCTTCCTCCTCGGTGATCTCCACCACCAGCTTCGGAAGGGTGGCACTGTGGGCCTCGCAGTAGCTCGCCCAGTCCTCATCGCTCAGGCTGACGCTGGCTATGCTGTTGACGAAGATGAGAGCGTCAGCGTCCAGTTTACCGGCAGCTTTCAGCTCCTCGTAGCACTCACAGGCCCGGAAGAGAGTCAGCTTCTCAATATCATACATCCGGCCCATCTCGCTGGCCAGCTGCATTACCGTGAGCGGCGAACGCAGGGTGGGCAGCTGGGGCCGCATCAGGGCCTCATAGGCCACCACATGGCCGTCGTGAGCTGAGACGATGGGCTGGAAGTCGTAGTCCACCCGCCGCTCCCGGATGAGTTTTTCAAAGTCGCTGCGCTGCTCCATCGCATAGACACCGGCGCGGTAGCGCTCCATGTCGAACTCCCGTATCTCGCCCTTGGTGGAATGCTTGACTTCATACATTGCAAAGTCCGCATACTTCTTGAGGGTGTCGAGGTCCAGTGCGTCCTCCGGATACCATGCCACGCCGCCGGACATCCGGATGCACAGACCCTTGCCGTCCGGCAGAGCAGCACTGCTCTGGGCAAAGTTCTCTTCCAGCTTCTTGATGTCCGCCCGCAGGGCCTCCCGCGTCTCATAGCCGTAGAACAGCAGCAGGAACTCGTCGCCGGAAAGGCGGGCCACCACAGTGCCGCCGGGCGAGTTCTGCCGTAAGCTGTGGGCCGTCTGCCGCAGATAAATGTCACCCCAGTCGTGGCCATAAGTGTCGTTGATGGTCTTGAGGTTGTCGAGGTCGGTCATCATCAGGGCCGCGTGACGGAGAGTATCGGGCTTCTCGAACAGCTCCCCGCAGACCCGGAAGAAGGCCTGACGGCTGTACAGTCCGGTCAGTGCGTCATAATCGCGCTCGTGCTCAATGCGGTTGCGCTCGGCCACCGCCGCCTTGTAGTTGTCGGTGCTCAGGGTCACGATGGATTCCGCCAGCTGGTCCAGCTCCCGGATGCCGGTACGGGAAAATTCCGGCACAGCCTTGCGCTGTTCCTGTGCGTCCACCAGCTCTTTCGAGAGCTGGGCAACGGGCTGTGCCAGACCAAAGCTGACGAGGAAGGCGCAGGCCAGACCGATGCCCATTGTCAGCAGTACGGCAAGGCCCATCAGCTTCGTCATCGACTGGGAGAAGCTGAACAGATCGTTCTTGCCCACCACGCCGACGAGCAGCCACCGCTCACCCGAGAAGGGGGCGTTGCGGCTGTACAGGCTGATCTGCCGGATGCTGGCGATCTGCTGCCTACCGTCCATCATGTAATACCAGTAGTTGTTGCTGCGCCGGAGAGTCAGTTCCCATTTCGCATTCCGCAGCGGTACGCTCTGCTCACCGGTGTTGGAGGTGACATGAAGATCCAGCACCTCGCCCTTCAGGTCGGAGGTGGTGGAGGCCAGTAGATAGCTGCCGTGATGGTCGTTCTGCAGCTCGTTCCACGGGAGTTTGGTGTCCATGTAGCTTTCCAGAAGCTCGACGCCCAGAACGCCGTAGACTGTGCCGTTGTCCAGGATAAGGGGCTGAGCGTAGGCGATGGCCTCGCGGTCATCACCCAGCAGCTTATATGGCAGAGTCGTCCAGCGGCCATAGTTCGCCGCCCCCATACGCTCGACGTCTTCGTAGGCTGTCTGGAAGGGACGGACATAAAACACATCCTGCTCTCCGTCCAGATACTGCAGCGCAGGCGACCACGCCTTGTCCGTAGCGATGTCAAAGGTCTGCACCAGCTCCGACGGAGCGCACTCAAGCAAAATATCCGAGTTTACCACAGAGGGGGCTGCATCCGGGTCGAGGTCGCGCAGGTAAACGCAGGGCAGGCGGTCTCCGGAGGTGCGGCCCGTGAAGTCGTGGGTGTTCAGGATGAGGAAGATGCCCGTAATGCGCTTGGAGCGCAGCGTCTCAAGCATTCTGGGGGCTGCAGCCAGCAGCAGCGGCAGGCTGTCGCTGCTGCTGGAATCCAGCGTCTTGAGAGAAAGCGTCTCGTCGTCCAGCATCTGCTGGGCGGTCTCATTGATGTAGGTCGAAAGATCCGTCAGCTCCTGTGCCTGCTGGAGCTGGTCCTGAATGTAGCCTGCACGGTTCTCCACCTGCTTGTCCAGGATGTCCACCGCGTTCTCATCCAGTTGGAGCGTAACGCCGCTGATCGCAGTGGCCGAAGCCATCAGCATGACCACGATGGCCAGCATGACCATCAGCGCCGAGAAGATGGTAACGAAAATCGTATGCTCTCTTCCCTTCGCTTCATCCCGCATCAGCAGTTTCATGCTTTTCCCCTCCTTCCGCTCATTTTTGTAAGACGCCTCAGCCTTCGTACTGACTCAGTGCGTCACAGAGGCTCTGGTACCATTCCTCAAAATACTCATCAGTCAGGAATTCCGCCTCGGCCTCTTCCGCACTCTCGCCTGCTGCGAGACGCTCTTCCACCGTGGCGCGGTCTGCCGCGGCAAGGTCGATCATGCTGTAGCTCAGCTTGCTGCGGGCGTCGGTGCCGCCCTCAAACGCTTTGGTCGTGTACATTTCATTGGTATTCACAGCCTCCACGGCCTCCGTCAGGACATTTTCCATGTTGCCGGTCAGGGCGAGGCCGCTGCTGTAGATAGCATCCATATCGTTGGCGGCATGGGTCACGGGCAGATAGCCGGAACCCACTGCAAATGCGATGTTGTTTTCCGGTTGGGTGAACCACTTGAGGAAAACCACGCTGGCTTCCACCTCGGCATCGGTGGTCTTTGCCACGGCCATACCGGCACCCTGCTGGACAGCGACTTTTTTGCCGCCTTCAAAGTGCGGCTTGGGCAGGACTTTCAGCTCGATGGCGTGGCTCTCGGTGTCGCTCAGCATCACCTGCGTCGGGAAGTAGGTCGCGCTGGAGTTGGAGCCGATATAGGCCAGAATGCTGCCGATCTTAATATCGTCGCTGCGGAAGCGGCCGCTGGCGGCGGCCCAGCCCTTAATATAGGGAACATAGTAGTTATCCCACAGCTTGCGGGCCGCGTCCTCGCTCAGGCCCATGGTCATCTTGCCGTCCTTGACGTCAAAAATGGTATCGCCCAGCTCTTTTGCGCCGATGAGCATGTAGTTTGCCACCGCGTCGCGTCCGAACAGGGCTTTGCCGTCGTTGGGCGTATCGGTCTGGGCATCCGTCCAGTTGTAGTAGGCTTCGGCGGTCTTGACCAGACCCTCCACCGTCTCAAGGTCGGAATACTGTGCGCCGGTGGCGGCAGCGAAGGGCTTCCAGTCGGTATCGTTCAGGAACAGAAGCTCCGTGGACTTTGCCACCGGGAAGATCTTGATGCTGCCGCTGTCGTCGAAGTCGCCCTCGGTCAGGTAGCTGTCCACATAGGCGGCGCGCTCTTCGTCGGTGAAATAGGGAGCAAGGTCAGCCAGCTCGCCCATCTGGTCCATGGCATAGGCGGTGTCTGCATAGGCCATAAAGATGTTGGGCATGGCAGAAGCGCCCACCTTGCCCTGTGCCGCAGCCATCACCTGCGCCTCGAGGTCGTTGACGCTGCCCTGGCTGTAGCTCTCCACGGTGATGTTCTTTTCCTTGCCGACGGTGTCGTTGAAGGTATCCACCAGCTTATTGAAGCTTTCCAGCTGGTCGCCGTTGTAATATGTCCAGACGCTCAGATCTACCGGCTCGGTGTTCCCCTGTGCAGTGCTCTGAGCACCCCCGCAGCCCACGAGGCACAACACCAGAGCTGCAGCCGCCGCAAACGCGGCCAGACGGCGCATTCCGATTCGTTTCATTATGAACTTTCTCCCCATTATGAAGACTTATTGATTCCCAAAGATACTTTTATCATACCACCATGCGGTCAGAGATGTAAACATTTTCTGTCAGAATCAGCAATATCACAACAACTCTTTTCGGATTTTGTCGATTTTTACGTTTTCCTTTTTCCACAAAAAAGCAGGGCAGGCCCACGCCGCCCAAAGCTTCCAGCTTTTGGCAAAGCGCAGGTCTGCCCTGCATCGGATATTCAGATTACAGCTTGCTCAGCTGGGGACCCTGAGCGGTATCCTTCACGGCCCAGCCCATCTCGGTGAGCTGTGCGCGGATGGCGTCGGCGGCAGCCCAGTCCTTGGCCTTCTTGGCGGCGGCACGCTTCTCCACCAGTTCGGTCACCTCAGCGGGAACTTCGTCCTTCTTGCGGTTGTACATCAGGCCCAGCACGCCGGTGATCTCGTCGAAGGCGGCAGCGCCGGCTTCGAGAGCAGCCTTACTGGAAGCGGCGGACAGGGTGTTGATGTCCTTCACGAGGTCGAAGACAGCAGCCAGGGCATCGGGGGTGTTCAGGTCGTCGTCCATGGCGGTGCAGAATTTCTTCTTTGCTTCCTCGGCCTTCTCCTTCAGCGTCTCGTCGGTGCCGAACTCGGTCTTGCTCAGGGCAAAGTCGAGGTTCTCGCGGCAGGTGTAGAGGCGCTCGAGACTGTTCTTGCAGCTCTCGATGAGGTCCACGGTGTAATTCAGCGGCATCCGGTAGCCGGCGGTCAGCATGAAGTAGCGGATGGGCTCGTAGCCGTAGAGGTTGGCCACGTCGCGGACGGTGAAGAAGTTGTGCAGGCTCTTGGACATCTTCTGATTGTCCACGTTGATGAAGCCGTTGTGCATCCAGTAGCGGGCGAACTCGCAGCCGTTGGCGCACTCGCTCTGGGCGATCTCGTTCTCATGGTGGGGGAAGATGAGGTCCTGACCGCCGCAGTGGAGGTCGATGGTCTTGCCCAGATGGGTGCGGCTCATGGCGCTGCACTCGATGTGCCAGCCCGGACGGCCCATGCCGTAGGGGCTCTCCCATGCGGGTTCGCCGGGCTTTGCGGCCTTCCAGACGGCGAAGTCGGCGGGGTCTTCCTTCAGGTCGTCCTCCATCTGGCTGCGCAGCTCGCGGTTGCCGCTCTCGAGGTCGTCCAGCTTGAGGTGGCTCAGCTTGCCGTACTCGGGGTCGCTCTTGACGCGGAAATAGACGTCGCCGTTCTTGGCGACATAGGCGTGGCCGCTCTCGATGAGGTCTTTCACGATGTCGAGGATCTGCTGGATATGCTCGGTAGCGCGGGGCTGGACGGTGGGCTTTTTGCAGTTCAGACCGGCGGCATCCTTGAGGTACTCGGCCTCGAAGCGCTGGGCGACTTCCTTCATGGAAGTACCCTCTTCCTGGCCCTTCTTGATGAGCTTGTCATCGATGTCGGTGATGTTGGAGACATAGATGACCTTGTTGCCGCGGTACTCAAGGTAACGGCGCAGGGTGTCGAAGACGATGAGCGGGCGGGCGTTGCCGATGTGGATATAGTTGTAGACGGTGGGGCCGCAGACGTAGATGCGGTACTCGCCCGGCACCTGCGGCACGAACTCTTCCTTCTGGCGGGTCAGGGTGTTGAAGATCTGCATAGTTGAATACTCCTTTTTGTGGGACAGACCGGAGCCGTGATTATAAACCTCTCAGTCTCGCTTTCGCTCGACAGCTCCCCTATCGAGGGGAGCCCTTGGCAAAGAGGGCCAGCTCCTGCGAGCCTGCCCGAAAAAGCAAAAGCCTTCCATGCCATGCCAAAAGCACAGCATCGAAGGCGGTCTTTTCTCAAAATCGCGGTTCCACTCCGGTTTGTCGCTCAAAGCCGATAACGGCGGCCATCCGCGCTGCGATACTCAGCTTCCCGCAGCGTGCTGCCCGGGCGCACTTCACGCGGCGGTCTGCAAACAGGCTTCCAGCCAACGGCCCGTTCTCTCTGCCCAGACGATGCAGCGCTACTCTGCCCGGATAAACGCATTTATCCTTTTACAAACTTATTATAATAGCCGCCGGGGCGTAAGTCAAGCGTTTGACTCCCCTGCCCGGCTTGTGCTACACTGGGCAAAAATGCAGCCCGGAGGTTTTACCATGCAGCTTATCACCGAACGTCTTTTTCTCATCCCCCTGCAGCCCGATGGGATGCGTGCCCTTCTGGCCCGCACCACCGACCCGGAGCTCATTCAGCCCTACACCGATATGCTGGACCTTTCCCTCGCCCACCCTGAGCAGTGGGTCTGGTACACCGCATGGGGGCTTTACCAGAACGATTCCGGCGACTGGGTAGGCGACCTCTGCTTCAAGGGCCTGCCCGAAAACGGCCAGCCGGAAATTGGCTACGGCCTTCTGCCGGAATATGAACATCAGGGCTACGCCACCGAGGCTGTCCGCGCCGCCTGCCGCTGGGCCTTCGAACAGCCCGGCGTCACCGCCGTCGAGGCCGAAACCGCCCCCGATCATGCTGCCTCGCAGGCGGTGCTGCACCGGGTGGGCTTTGTTCCGACCGGGACTGTGGGCGAGGAAGGGCCGAGGTTTATTCTGCGCCAAAAGCCTTGACTCCATCGCCAAATCAGCGCTTTCCCCTTTACATCTCCCTCAACTTGTGCCATAATTTATTCTAATATCGCAGTTTGCGTTTTCAATGGTCTGGCAACATCCGCAAACTGCATATCGCAAATATGCTGTTACCCATAGGCATATCTGTGAAACTTGCGATTAAGGGAAGCTGTCCTCGGCGCGGCGATTCGGCGGCGCGGGGCAGCAAGAGAGGGGTAATCTGCTATGAGTAAGATCATCATTCCGGCAAACTACACGCCCGCGCTGAACCTGTACGACACCCAGCGCGCCATCGGCACCGTGAAGCGGCTGTTCGCCGACACCCTGTGCGCCACGCTGAATCTCTACCGCGTGTCGGCACCGCTCTTCGTCGAGGCTTCTACCGGCCTGAACGACGATTTGAACGGCGTCGAGCGGAAGGTCACCTTCGACACCAAGGACAGCGGCATCGAGGTGCAGGTCGTCCAGTCGCTGGCCAAGTGGAAGCGCAAGGCCCTGAAAGACTACGGCTTCCGCGTGGGCAAGGGCCTCTACTGCGACATGAACGCCATCCGCCGCGACGAGGACATGGACAACCTCCACTCCATCTATGTGGACCAGTGGGACTGGGAGAAGGTCATCCGTGAGGAAGACCGGAACGAGACGTATCTGAAGAACGTCGTGCGCTCCATCGTGTCGGCGGTCTGCGCCACCGAGATGAACCTGCACGCCATGTTCCCCCAGCTGCAGGACCTGCCGCTCCACACCCCCAACGTCACCTTCATCACCACCCAGGAGCTGGAGGATAAGTACCCCGACCTGACCCCGAAGGAGCGGGAGAATGCCATCGTCAAGGAGAACGGCACCACCTTCCTGATGAAGATCGGCGCTCCCCTCAAGAGCGGCAAGCCCCACGATGGCCGCGCCCCCGACTACGACGACTGGGATCTGAACGGCGACCTGCTGTTCTGGAACGAGCCTCTGCAGTGCAGCTACGAGCTGAGCAGCATGGGCATCCGCGTCAGCCCCGAGAGCATGGACCGTCAGCTCACCGCCGCCGGCTGCGACGACCGCCGCGAGCTGCCCTTCCACAAGGCTGTACTGAACGGTGAGCTGCCCTACACCATCGGCGGCGGCATCGGCCAGAGCCGTCTGTGCATGTTGCTGCTGGGCAGCGCCCACATCGGTGAGGTGCAGGCAAGCGTCTGGGACAACGCCACTCGCGAAGCCTGCGAGAAGGCAGGCATCCCGCTGCTGTAAGACTGTATACAAAAAGGACTGATGCATCCGCAGCAGTCCTTTTTCTTATGTCCTGAATTCCAGACCCACCTTGCTTTTTCTCCCGTTTCCGCCCAGCCACCAGAGCAGGAAGGCGTACAGCAGGTTCGTGACGAGGATGATGGTAAACCACATCAGCGTCTCCTGAATGGTCTGGTCGTATACCCGCATAAAGGGGTAGGGGCCGTCGATGGCTCCTGTAATATTGCCGTGCAGATCATACAGACCGTATAGGATCGTCGGTACCAGCGCCCACCAGACCTGCCGCAGCGGCAGGCGGGGCAGACGCTCGAAGAGCACCAGCGACAGAATCGCCATCACCGGGTTGAGGAAATGGTGGTAGAGCATCGAGCCCGTGAAAAGCATGATGTACCAGCCGTTGCCGTCCTCGTACATGGGGGCCAGAATGATGACCACCGTCAGAAGGGTCATGGCGAGGCAGCTGGTGGAGATGAACTTGAGCCGCTTGAGCCAGAGGGGCAGCTCCCGCCCGGTGAAGATGCAGCCCAGCTGCCACAGACCCACCAGCAGACAGACCGCGCCGTTGAAGATGTTGGACAGCTCGGTGTACATCGTAAACATGATGGCCCCGCCCATGGCCCAGCTCATGGGGACGGCGATGGTCTCGAAGTACACGATAAGGAAGTTCATTGCCGCCGAGGCCAGCTTCCGCAGGACAGTCAGGATGTTTTTCAGCACCGTTTCACTCTCCTATCTGTAATTTTTTGTTGGAATATCAAAGAAACGAGCGGTTTTTTCCGCTCGTTTCTTTTTTACACCCGGACGGGCGCTTATTTTGCCGTATTGATGAAACTGCGGTTATCCCACAGGTACTTGATGCCGGAGATGGCGGTGACAGCGGCCACGGCCCAGCACAGCACGGAGGCGATGTCTGCACACTGCTGGCCCAGCACATTGCCGGTCAGGGAGACTGTAAAGTAGTAGAAGATGATGGTCAGCATCTGGAGTACGGTCTTCACCTTGCCCCACATGTTGGCGGCGATGACCTTGCCGTCCTTTGCACCAGCGGCCACCATGCGGAGGCCGGAGACGGCGAACTCGCGGGCCAGAATGATGCAGAGCACCACAGGGCTGCACACGCCGTCCCGCATCATGTAGATGAAGGCTACCGTCGTCAGCAGCTTGTCGGCCAGCGGGTCGGCGAACTTACCGAAGTCGGTGACCATGTTCCACTTGCGGGCCAGATGGCCGTCGAGGAAGTCGGTGAAGCTGGCCACGGCGAAGATGAGGCCGGCAATGAGGTAGTACCGCGGGTTATAGCTCGGCGTGATATACTGGCCGAGCGAGACAAAGATCATGAACACCGGCACCAGCAGGATGCGGGTCAGAGTGAGTTTATTGGGCAGATTCATACAAAATTATCCTCCAATCTGTTATTTTGCAACAGTACCATACAAATCGTAAAGGTCGCTGTCGTCCACCAGCACATCATAGAACTCGCCGGGATAGAGCGGCTCTTCGCTGGACACGCAGACGTTGCCGTCCACTTCGGGGGCATCGGCAGCGGTGCGGCAGAGGTAGAGGCCGCTCTCGTCGTCCACGCCGTCGCAGAGGACGCGGACAGTCTGGCCCACTTTTGCGGCCTGCTTCTGGGCCATGATGCCGGTCTGGATCTGCATCACCAGCTCAGCGCGCTTGTCCTTGACTTCCTGCTCGATCTGGCCGTCCATCTTGGCGGCGACGGTGTTCTCCTCGGCGGAGTAGGCAAAGCAGCCCAGACGGTCGAACTGCACTTCCTTCACGAAGTTGCACAGGTCCTCGAACTGCTCTTCCGTCTCACCCGGGAAGCCCGCGATGAGGGTAGTGCGGAGGGTGATGTTCGGGATCTCACGGCGCAGCTTGCCGATGACGTCCAGCAGCTCGGCGCGGTTGGAGCGGCGGTTCATGTTTTTCAGGATCGTGTCGTTGCAGTGCTGGATGGGCAGATCGAGATAAGGCAGGACCTTCTCGTTCCGCTTCATGGCGGCGATGAAGTCGTCGGTGATGCGCTCCGGGTAAGCGTACATGATGCGGATCCACTCGAGGCCTGAGATCTTGTTTAGCTTGTCCAGCAGCTCACAGATGCTGCCCGGCTTGCCCCAGTCCTCACCGTAGGCGGTAGGATCCTGAGCCACGATGATGAGCTCCTTGACGCCCTCACCGGCCAGCCAGCGGGCCTCGGCCACACAGTCGGCCATCTCGCGGCTGCGCAGCGGGCCGCGGATGCCGGGGATCGCGCAGTAGTGGCAGCGGTTGTTGCAGCCCTCGGCGATTTTTAAGTACGCATAGTGGGCAGGCGTGCCGATGACGCGCTTGCCGCCCAGAGGAAAGTCCTTCTTGAGGCCGTAGCTCTCCAGATGTTCTTCACCGTTGAACAGACGGGCCACGATGGAGTCAATGGCCTTGTTGGAGGCACAGCCAACCACGGCGTCCACCTCGGGGATCTCTTCTTCGATCTGGCTGCGATAGCGCTCGGCCAGACAGCCGGTGACGACCACCTTCAGGTTGGGATTCGCCTGCTTGTAGGAGCAGGCCTCAAGGATGTTCTCGATGGCCTCGGTCTTGGCACTCTCGATGAATCCGCAGGTGTTGACGAGGATGACGTCCGCTTCTGCGAGGTCAGCCACCGTCTCATGGCCCGCCGACAGCAGGATGTGGACCATCACGTCCAGATCGACCTGATTCTTCGGGCAGCCAAGGGAAATACACGCAATTTTCATATGGAGTAATACTCTCTTTCTCTCTTGAGGGTCAATTTAACGATATAATTTTGAATGACTTTCGCCATAAGCAGAAACTTAAAATCTGCCGCAAAGCGGCGCTTTTCTGGTTCTCTTTTGGCGCGCAAAAGAGAACTAACCGTCCTCTTCCACTCGCCGAATCGCTTCTTTAATAACCGGATATGCAAACCCCCGCCGGGCCAGCGCAGCCACCACAAGGTCTTTCCGCCCTGCGGCCAGCTTGCCGCGGTACCGCCCTTCCACGAGGGCGGCGGCGGCTTCCAGCTCCGGGTCTCCGCCCGCTTCGTCCGGGGCGTAGGCCTCTTCCAGCGCAGCAGAGATCTGCTGCGCGTCCAGCCCCTTCTGCCGCAGATCCTGCGCGGCAGCGCGGCGGCTCTTGCGGGCGGCCAGCAGGCCGTGCGCCCGGGTCCGGGCGTAGCGCTCATCGTCCACATACTGCCGCTCCACCATCTCCGCCATCACAGCGGCGGCGGTGGGCTGGGTAAACTTCCGCCCCAAGCGCTCATAGAGCTGCCCGGAGGAAAGCTCCTGCCCGGCCAGAAGCTCCATGGCCCGGGCGCGGGCCTTGGCGGCGTCGGTGGACTTTTCTTCTTCGGCCAGCGGACGGCCTCTCCTCGAAAAGGACATTTAGTCCTCCACCATGATGTCCAGCTCGCTCTCGCTGCTGCGGGCCGGGGCCTTGACGACAGGCTCCTTGGAGGCAGAAGCGGTCTCGCCGCCCTCTTCCTTCTCTGCCGCAGCGGCAGCAGCTTTGCCCGCCGGGCGGCGGGTGGCGTAGAGCTTGTCCGCGTTGGCGCGGATCTGGCCCTCGATGTCGTTGGCGATCTCGGGGTTGTCCTTGAGGAACTGCTTGGCGTTGTCACGGCCCTGACCCAGACGGATGTCGCCGTAGTTGAACCATGCGCCACTCTTCTGGACGATGCCCAGCTTGACACCCACGTCGATGAGCTCGCTCATCTTGGAGATGCCCTCACCGAACATGATGTCAAATTCAGCCTCACGGAACGGAGGAGCCACCTTGTTCTTGACGATCTTGGCGCGGGTGTGGTTGCCGATGAACTGGCCGGAAGAGTCCTTCAGGCCCTCGACGCGGCGGATGTCGATGCGGACAGAAGAATAATACTTCAGGGCGCGGCCGCCGGTGGTAACTTCGGGGTTGCCGTAGACGATGCCCACCTTCTCGCGCAGCTGGTTGATGAAGACACAGACCGTGTTGGTCTTGCCGATGACGCTGGTCAGCTTGCGCATAGCCTGACTCATCAGACGGGCCTGCAGGCCGACGTGGCTGTCACCCATCTCGCCCTCGATTTCGGCACGAGGCACCATAGCGGCGACGGAGTCCACGACGATGGCGTCGATGGCACCGGAGCGCACCAGCGCCTCGCAGATCTCCATGGCCTGCTCGCCGGTATCCGGCTGGCTGACCAGCAGCTCGTCGATGTTCACGCCCAGTGCGGAGGCATAGGCCGGGTCGAGGGCGTGCTCGACGTCGATGAAGGCCACCTCGCCGCCCTTTTTCTGGGCCTCGGCGAGGATGTGGAGGGCCAGCGTGGTCTTACCGCTGGATTCCGGTCCGAACACCTCGATGATACGGCCGCGCGGCACACCGCCCACGCCCAGCGCCAGGTCGAGGCCGAGGCTGCCGGTAGAGATGGCGTCCACCTGCATGGCGGTGTTATCGCCCAGCTTCATGATGGCGCCCTTGCCGAACTGCTTTTCGATTTGGGCCAGCGCAGTTGCCAGCGCATCCTTCTTTGCGCCCGGCTCCGTCTTCTGGGTGGCGGGGGCGACGTTGTTGTTCTGATTCTTTGCCATAGCGTGCTGCTCCTTTATCACATGGCCTGCGGGGTGCAGGCGGTACTATACAGATTCTTTCCTCTATAGTATATCACAGATTTCAAATATTACAACAGATAGTTGTAGATATTTTCACTTTTTCTCACGCTTATTTGGGTCTCCGGGCCGTCACGCAGCGGTCATTGCCGCCGAAGTCCTTCCGGCAGGCAATGTCTGCCCAGCCGTTTGCTTCCAGCAGGGCGGTCACGGCCTCCCGCTGCTGCCAGCCGATCTCCAGCGCCAGCGCACCGCCGGGGCGCAGAGCTTTCTGGTAGTGTTCCGCGATGGCCTTATAAAATACGAGACCGTCTTCCCCGGCTTCCAGTGCCATGGCCGGCTCTTTGGCCACTTCGGGCTGCAATTCGCCCATCTCCTGCGCTGTCAGGTAGGGCGGGTTCGAGACGATGAGGTCGAGCTGCCCCTCCGGCAGGCTCTCCCAGTAGGTGAAGAGGTCACCCTTCACCGGCTCTGCGGCGCGGGTAGGCTTCATGCCCCAGTCGAAAGCCGGCTCTTCAAAAGGCGAGGCATCCAGCACGTTTTCGGTGCTGCCGCCCCGTCCTTTCAGGGCCAGACGGGTATTTTTCTCGAGATAGACGTAGGCTTCCGGGCTCTTTTCCACGCAGACGACCTGCGCCGCCGGGCAGAGCCGCTTGACGCCAAGGCCCAGACAGCCGGTACCGGCGCAGAGGTCCAGCGCCCGGGGCGCTTCCACGCCCGCCAGCATCTCGGCAGCCGTCTCAGCCACCACCTCGGTATCAGCACGGGGACAGAGCACGCCCGGCCCCACGGCCAGTTCAAAGTCGAGGAAAGGCCAGCTGCCGCAGAGATATTGCAGCGGCTCCCGGGCCGCACGGCGAACGGTAAGTTCTTCGAGCTTTGCCGCTTCGGCGGCGTCCAATGGACGGTCAGAAAGGCGGACGTCCCGGCCTGTCGCCAGCCGGAACAGCTCCCGGGCGTCGAAATCTGCGTCCGGACAGCCCTCCGCCGTCAGCCGCGCCTCCACTTCTTTGACCGCTGCACGGGGCAGCATCGCTTCGCTCACCATTTGCCGTCCTCCGGGTCTTCGGGCAGCACCGGCGTCACGGCGGCGATGGCCACCTCGATCATGCTGTCGTCGGGTTCAAAGACCGTCAGCCTCTGCACCCAGAGGCCGGGCTGGCGGATGATACGGGTGGCGATGTTGTCCGAGCGGCCGCACCACTTGAGCAGCTCGTAGCTGATGCCCATGACCACCGGCAGGAGCAGCAGCTTGAACAGGACGCGGAGGCTGGTGCTGCTCCAGGGCAGCACGCTGTAGAGAAAAACGCTGACGATGACCACCAGAATGAGGAAGCTGGTGCCGCAGCGGGGGTGGAAGCGGGTGTACTTGCGGACATTCTCCACGGTCAGCTCGTCGCCGGCCTCGTAGCAGGCGATGGTCTTGTGCTCTGCGCCGTGGTACTCGAAAACGCGGTGGATCTCCTTCATTTTGGAGATGGCCACCATGTAGCTGAGGAAGATGGCAACTTTCAGCACCGCCTCAAGGATGACTCTCGGCCAGCGGGTCAGGGTGACCACCTTGCCGAGGCCGCCCACCAGCACCGTCGGCAGAACGGTGAACAGCAGGATAGCGAACAGGCCGCCCACGAGGGCCGCACCGGCCATCAGGATGTCCTCGGCCTTCTTGCCCAGATGGTCGCCCACCCATTTTTCAAAGGCAGACTCTTCCTCTTCGGCGTCGTACTCGTCGCCCATGCTCACCTGTGCAGAGTACATCATGTAGCGGTAGCCGGTGATGAGGCTCTCTATCATCGAGATGGCTCCCCGCACGAGAGGGATCTTGGCCCAGATGCCGTGTTTCGGGGTGTCTTCTATCTTCGTTTCGATGGTGCCGTCGGGCTTGCGCACAGCGCAGCAGATGTGCTCCGGGCCGCGCATCATGATGCCTTCCATCAGGGCCTGACCGCCCACACTGGTCTTGAAGCATTCCTTCTTGGGTTCGTGATTCATAAAATGGATTTCTCCTGTCAAATTTTTGACTTTTATTCTATCATATAAATATGACAAAATCTTATTTTTTATAGAGCGGCAGCCCCAGAGTGACCACCGTACCCCGGCCCAGAGTGCTCTTGATGTCCATCGTGCCGTCGAGGGCGGTCATGATGGAGTCCACCAGCGCCAGACCGATGCCGCTGCCGCGCACCGAGTTGCTGCCCTTGTAGAACTTGGTCTTGACGTTCTCGAGGTCTTCGGGCGGGATGCCGCGGCCCTGGTCGATCAATTCGATAAAGGCTTTGTACTCGCCCGCCCAGAGCTTGACTGTGATGCGCCCGCCGGGGGCGGAATACTTGATGGCGTTGTCCAGGATGTTGATGAACACCTGCCGCAGACGGTCGGGGTCGGCGTAGACCGGGATCATCTCCTCCGGCTCATTGTACACCAGCACAAGCCCCTCCCGCTGGATGCGGGCCTCGCAGAAAAGCACCGCATCGGTCAGCTCGGCCACAAGGTCGAGGGGGCGGCAGGTCATCTTGAGACGGCCATTCTGCAGACGGCTGAAATCCAGCAGCTCCTCCACCATGTTGTAGAGGCGGGCCGTCTCGTTGTTGATGATCTCGAGGCCCTTGCGGTAGTTCTCGTCGGAGGGGTCGTCCAGTGTGCGCAGCGTCTCCACCCAGCCCCGGATGGAGGTGAGCGGGGTGCGCAGCTCGTGGGAAACGGAGCTGATGAACTCGTTTTTCATCTTTTCCGTCTCTTCGAGGCCCTCGGCCATCCTGTTGATGGTGCCGCGCAGGCGGTCCACCTCATCCCGCTCGTCGCCGGTGACGGGCAGACGGACGTCCAGCTCACCCCGGGCGATGCCGGCGGCGGTGCGCTCCACCTGTCCCAGCGGCACCACGATGCTCCGCACGAAGTACAGGCCCGACATGATGGTAAAGGCCAGCACCGCCGCACCCATGATGAGGGCCACCGCCACGGTGCGTTTGAGCTGTTCTTCCACCAGTGTCAGACTGGTGACGAGACGCATGGCGGCCACATCTTCGGCTGCATAGGGTACGAGACAGCAGGCCGCCATGACCATCTCTCCGCTCTGGGTGCGGTAGATGGCGATGCCCTGCCCGTCCACGGCGTCCTGCGCCTGCTCAAAGTCGGTGCGGGTGACGATGCCCTCGGCATCGGTGCCGCTGGACGAGGCGATAACGCCGCCGTAGCTGTCCAGCAGCATAAATTCGTATTTGTCCTTATCGGAGAACTGCTCCACCATCCGACGCAGAGCCACGCTGCGGCTGGCGGCGGTCTTCTGGCTCGTTTCGCCGGTGTACATTTTGAGCTGACCGGTGATGGACGAAAAGCGGCGGTACATGGTCTGCTGGACGCCGTTGTAGTAGCTGCGGGTGGCGCTGTAGAGGAACATGACCTCCACCAGCAGCACCAGCAGTACCGTAATGAGCAGACTGCCCCGCAGCCATCGCCGGGTGATACCGCTTCGCATGTCACTCCTCCCACCGATAACCATATCCCCACACGGTGAGGATATGTGCCGGATGGCTGGGCTCATCCTCCACCTTCATCCGCAGACGGCGGATGTTCACGTCCACGATCTTGACGTCGCCGAAGTAGTTTTCACCCCAGACACCTTTGAGGATGCGCTCGCGCACCAGCGCCACACCGGGGTTGCGGAAGAACAGCTCTATGATCTGGAACTCCACCTGAGTCAGCTCGATGGGCTTGCCCGCCTTGAGCAGGACGCGGCGATTCTCGTCCAGCACGAAGCTGCCGCTCACCAGTGAGGCCGGAGCCTGCTCCCCTGCCTCGGTGCCGGCCGAACGGCCCACGCGGCGGCAGAGCGCCTCCACACGGGCCAGCAGCTCACTGACGCTGAAGGGCTTGGTCATATAGTCGTCGGCACCGATGGACAGGCCGCGGATCTTATCCTGCTCCTGCCCCTTGGCACTCAGGATGATGATGCCGATCTTCTGGTCGGTGCGGCGAATGGTCTCGCAGAGCGAGAAGCCATTCATGCCCGGCAGCATCACGTCCAGGATGGCCGCGTCACAGCCCGGCCGCTGCTCCAGAAGAGGCAGGGCCGCTTCGGCGCTGTCTGCCTCCACAGCCTCCATCCCGGCCAGACGCAGGTTCAGCGCTATCATCTCGCGAATGCTGGCCTCATCTTCCACTACCAGAACCTTGACCATTTATCGTTCCTCCGTTTCTATCCGGTTTGCCTTATGCGCAAGGCCCGGTATGTTACGAAAAATCATTTTCATTCAGTCCGCTCAGACTCACCCTGACTGCCAATGGCTCTCCCCTTGGGAGCAACGGCGACGACCGCCGCCAGTGGCGGAAACAGGGAGGAACTGTTGGGGCAGCGGCCAGCAGGATGCGAGCGAGAGCGAAGCAGATGCTGGGAGCTGCAACCCGACCTTGGCGCGAAGCGCCTGAGAGGGCTAATTCAGCCGGTACAGCGACCGGGAGAGCCGGTAATCCGGGTCCTCTATGGTCACATCCGGGCCGAGCTTTGCCTGCATCTGGCGGGACGCCACCACACCAAGGCGGGTCCATCCCACAGCGTTCTCGCTGGACGAAGCCAGCCGCAGGGTAAGCACCAGCTTGTTCTCGTCTACCGTCCGCAGCTCCACGGCGTCCTCCTCGTCCGTGCTGTCCGTCAGCATCAGGTTGCCCTCCCACTCGATGGGCAGGGCGATATAGCAGCCGGTCTCCTCATCCAGCAGGCCGAAACTCTTTTCCGGCGCTGACGCCGTGTAGTCCATCCAGACGATAAAATCCATCCGTCGGCCCTGGCTCATGTTCAGCAGACCCGCTTCGTCGGGCTGGGTCGGTATCTCCACGGTGCCGTCGCCGTCCAGATCGCGGCTCACGAGGCTTGGGACATTGCGCAGCGAGGCATTGTACAGCTCCTCGCTGGTGATTTGAGAGGCCGGCACCATCTGCTGGCTCTCATCGTCGAACCGCAGCAGCACCGAGGCCAGATTATTGCCCGAGATGCCCGTCCAGCCGTCCAGCACCAGATAGTGCTTTCCGTCCGCGCCGAGGCCCGCCGCCACCGAGGCGCAGCCCGAGAACTTATCGCCCGACAGTGCCATAACGGCCACCTGCTGGAAACTTCCGTCCTTATCGACGGTCAGCAGCTCGATCTGGACGCCGCTGTCTTCCAGCGTGGACATCAGGATCAGGTCTTCGCTGCCGCCGCCGGTGATGTCCTCCACGAGGTACTGCTCATAGGCCTGCTCGAGGATGGCCGACACCTCGCCGTTCTCATAGGAGTAAACGGCCAGGTAGTGGTCATCCTGCGAAGCCGCATAGCCCACGACGAGCTGGGCCGTGCCGCCCGCCTGAAGCTGAGCCAGCCGGACATTGTCCACCGAATCGGCCAGGCCCTCTACGGTCTGGCTCACCTGCCAGACACCCCCGCTGTTCTTGCGTAAGAAAGCAACGCATACATTGGAGGTGAGGGCCGTGGTGTAGAACACTGCTGCGTCCTGTTCACCGTCGCCGTCGAAATCCTGCAACACAAAGGGCGACAGCAGGTCGCCCTGCAGCGGATATTTCAGCTGGGCGCTCTCCCCCAGCCAGTCGTTCAGGGCGGTCTGCAATGCGCCGTAATCGCCCGCAAGGCGGGGCGCACGCAGCAGTTCCTCCACCTGCACCGTTTCTTCCTGCATGGGGATGCTGCACCCGGTCAGCAGCAGGCAGAACGCCACGCACAGCGCAGCCGCCCGCAGCCATCCTTTGATCTTCAACATGTTCCCTCCTGCTCGTGGAAATCTGCATACCATAACAGTATCAGTATATCACGCAAGGAGGGCTCTGCCAAGCGGCGAAAACAGAAAAAGCCCTCTCCCGGATGGGAAAGGGCTTTTTGATACTGATTTATTCAGTCAGAGTCGATCAGACGAGCTCCAGAACTGCCATCTCAGCAGCGTCGCCGCGGCGAGCGCCGA
>ERZ773276.1286-NODE-1286-length-20095-cov-32.572904_pt1 | contig 20095 bp, 21 predicted proteins | sample MGYA00511386_ERZ773276 | MGnify/ENA primary metagenome ERZ773276 (study PRJEB29015, sample SAMEA2737778) | human gut metagenome | biome: human gut; feature: human-associated habitat; material: faeces | place: China | collected 2012 ...
AGCAAAAATAAGGCTACCATATCAAATTTTATCCACGGACTTTTGCAGATGACCCATCTTTCTCTAACATTTTACTTTACTATTCCTTTCTCCAGATATTCCTCAAGGTTCACGCGTACTTTAGCTGCCGCGTCATCCGCTGCCACTTTCTTCATATCGCTGTCAACCATGATCTTGACGAGTTCCTCAAATGAGGTCTTTGACGGGTTCCAGCCCAGCTCAGCTTTGGCCTTCGTCGGGTCACCCCAGAGGTTAACGACATCAGTGGGACGATAGAAGTCCGGAGATACTTCCACAAGCACCTTGCCCGTAGCCTTGTCAATACCCTTCTCGTCAGCACCCTCACCTTGCCATTCCAATTCAATACCGACATGATGAAATGCGAGCGTAGCGAATTCACGGACTGTATGCTGCACACCCGTTGCGATGACGAAGTCATCCGGCTTCTTATTCTGCAAAATAAGCCACATGCACTCTACATAATCCTTGGCATAACCCCAGTCACGACGACTTGACAGGTTACCAAGGTAGAGCTTATCCTGCTTGCCCTGCTTGATGCGTGCGGCTGCTAAGGTAATCTTACGGGTAACAAAGGTCTCACCACGACGCTCACTCTCATGGTTGAAGAGAATACCATTGCAAGCAAACATGTTGTAAGCATCACGGTACTCCTTCACTATCCAGAAGCCATACTGCTTGGCCACTGCATAAGGAGAATAGGGGTGGAACGGAGTATTCTCGTTCTGCGGAACCTCCTCTACCTTACCATAGAGCTCCGATGTAGAAGCCTGGTAGATGCGGCATGTGTCAGTAAGACCACAGATGCGCACAGCCTCCAAGATACGCAGCACACCCACGGCATCAACATCAGCCGTGTATTCCGGTGAGTCAAAACTCACCTGCACATGGCTCTGTGCAGCAAGGTTATAAATCTCAGTCGGTTTCAACTTATCGACGATGCCGACGATTGACATAGAGTCTCCGAGGTCGGCATAATGCAGGTGGAAGCCTTCCTGACCTTCAAGATGTGCGATACGTGGTCTGAAATCCACCGATGAACGACGGATAATACCATGCACATCATAACCCTTACTCAGCAGCAGCTCTGCCAAATAGCTGCCGTCCTGTCCTGTAATGCCCGTGATGAGGGCAACATTTCTTTTTTCCATTATATTAAATATTACAATTTCTCAAAAATATATCGTATTAATGATTACCATAAAGTATTGCCTAAGCTAAATTCTTTATGAGTGATTGTCTAAGAAGCTTTGGCAACCATAAGAGGTTTTCTTTCGGTGACAACCAAAAGAATTGCATAATATGGCAGAATGCACGCAATCCCGTTTCAATAGAATGCTTCCATCCTCCTTGCTGTTCCTTGCGACCGTACTTACCGAAGTTGCCATATCGCAAGACTATAGCCAGAATTCTGTCCACATATTTCTTATCGTTATCCGTGAGTGAGTAGGGGAAGTACTTTGTTTCCATACCAAGGACTACAGTCAATACAGCACCAAAAGCTTTAAAAGCGCGGAGCAAGCCGAGCCGTTCGAGTTTAGCAGTAAGCTCGGAGACAACTATCTCATCATGCTTGGCCTCAAAGAACATCATCCAGTCGATGAACTGGCGCAATGCAATACCCTCCTTCAAAAAGTGGTGGTAGATATGTATGAACAGATAGATGGCATTGAGGGTAGGGGGCAGCGTTGGAACCTCAACACCATTGATCACGACATGGTCGAGAATGTCATCAAAATAGCTTTCTATCAGTTCATCCCAGTACCGTTGCTTGCTGCTACTAGCGAATACTGCTGTGTGATAATGCATCTCAAATGGAATGCCATCCTTGGTAAATTCCAAATGATGACCAGAATGATCATCTGTTATCGTAACATCCTTTTCCAATAAAGATTTGGCCCTGTCCCAATCTTTATTGAACACATAGAAGTCAACATCTCCACTTGTCCGTATCTCAGGCGTTGGATAGTACGATGCAACGGTCTGTCCCTTAAACACAAAGAAGCCTATGTCATTACTATGCATGAAATTCGCGAGCCATGCAACAGCGTCGTCCGTCTTCGTATTTCGTCTGACAATCTTTGTGCATTCCCCCATCCAATCCATCACATCATCCTCTGATGGCTTATTGGCGACATCTCCAAGTCTTTGTATGCCTTGCCAATAGATTCCTACTATCGTCTGCTTCTTGGCAAAAGACAATAACCCTTTCCAATCAATATCCGAAACAGAAGCGGGAATAACATCATTTGGATGCAAGCACCAACGCAAGAATTCCATGTAAATTCTAAACATAAGAGCCTTAATATTGTTCTTGAAATTCAGAAGCATAGTCGGGTATATGGAATCCATGCTTTTTAAAGAAAGTCATAAGGCTCTTGAAATGAATCCATGCTTTCTTTCCAAGATGTGAACTTGCCCGCAAGTGGTTATGTACCATGTGCGATGATGGTACATATATAACAGGATGACCAGATTTCCAAACACGAAGTGCAAAATCTTCATCTTCCATGTAAAGAAAGTAATCTAAGTCAAATCCTCCCAATTCTCTGTATAACTTACTTGAAATGAACAAAGCAGCTCCTACCGCCCAGTTTATAGGTTGTACTTTATCAATATCAATATCTTTGCAAAGATACTGTCTCATTTTGGCATTATTCGCACTATCTTCACCATGAGTAAGAATCCGGGAAATAAAGATTGACGGAGTTATAAATTCACGAATAGAATATTGATGACTCCCATCTACGTTAAATAATTTTGGAACTGTCATTCCAACATTAGGATGAGTTTCCATGAAATCATAAAGTTCGTCCAAAGAGCCTGCCTTAATTCTTATATCAGGATTTATTATTGCGATATATTTACCATTTGCAGATTCAGCACCAATGTTATTGTTTTTGCCGAACCCATAAGGTTCATTATTTCTAATAATAATCACCTCAGGATAATTCTTTTGCAAGAACTCTACGCTGCCATCCGTTGAGCAGTTATCAACGAATATTGCTTCAAATGGTGTTTTGGGTCTAGTCTTCTCATCAAATAGAGTTTTATACAACTCTTTAATATACTTGAGATGATTCATCCCAACGGTAATGATTGATATACCTATATCCATAATTATAGATAAATTTTGATTTTGTATCTACTGTAAAAAATTATTATGTTTTATAGAACGGACTACACCATAATATCCTGGATATATTTTAGCCGCAGTATATCCATTCACTATTAGGAACTTATAAAGCTCTTTAACACCATCTAAAGGTAACAGAATTTTCTTTAGATATGGACCTATATAAGTTTTCTCATTATTATTGGCGTATTCTTGGAGAAGCGTATTCAACGGCTTTCTATTTGTTAGCTGATTAACATTAATAGTAGTTCCGCCTTGTGGGAGATGGTTTACTTCCTTCTTAGTTTGCCACATTGTAAAGAGTCCTTGCTGAGCAGAAAGATTCGGATTACCATGATATATTGGCTGAACAATCTTAAAAGGGAAGTTCGGATATAAACTATTACTCATTGGAGGAAGACATAATGTCCATAACACAAAATACTTGGTTCCTTCTGGAAGAGGCTTAGACTCTAATTGGTCTTCTATAGAAAAGTATAATGCGACTAGCAAATCATGTGTCCAATCTAATAATCTTGTTGGCAAGCCGTAATGCTGTGCTAATGCTGCTATTTCCCACAAATCATAAGGTAACCAACTTTCATTTATTGAGGATGTAGTAAAGTCCATAACATCATTAAAACTTATCCTTATTCTATCGATGTTGGGAAGGGCCAGACCTTGTATATCACATTTTTTATAGAATCGTCTTAATACTCTATATTCATCCTCTATTTGAATATATTCTATGTCTAATGGCAATTTTCCCCTCTGAGAAATATTATCAAACATTACCTTTGTTTCAGGTCTTAATGCAGAAGGGATTAATTCATATTTATCAGAAGCCTGTCCTCTAAATATAAATTGTCCTGTATTGAAAATATCATATAAATCACCGCCGAAGCTAATGTCGCTAATAAATTTATTTATATCTTCGTAAGATTTTACTTCTAAAATTGACATATCTAATATTTTTCCTCTTGTCTTCTCCAAGATTACACCAGCTCCTCATTAATAATTACCAAAGTATTGTTATGATAAGAATCTCATTATTATATTTGTCATCTTCTCCTTTCAAGTACTGTTATTTTGACCATAGGTTGATGTTCCAATTTCTGCAACTCAACCTGATGTAGAGAAATCCCGTTTGCCTTTTTGGCCGTTATCAATGAACCGATAACAGCTATTGCCGAAAAGATAGCGGCAATTACTGCAAATAATTGTATCATTAATTCGCTGTCTTTCATTTGATTAGCTGGTTTGTTTTTTCCATATTTTCCACATTCTCTTATTTATGTCTTCGTTAGGTGTAAATCCTATAATATCATTCTTTTTATAGCCCAACGAAATTATTGCCTTCACTGTACCTTTGCATAACTTCTTACAGTTATCCCAGCTTTGCCAAATAGGTAAATCGGGCATATATGCAGAAATCTTTTGCATTTGTGCTGAAGTAAGTTCAGAACTAGCCATCGCCAAATAGACATGATAAAATGAGTTCTTTAGCATGGATAGGGCAATAGGCCCTTTCCAATTAAGTGCCAACAAAAATAAGAATATATAATACTGAAGTGTAACTCTTCTCGTTTTCTCGAAATTATAAAATGATTGCCAAGCCTTTATTCCATAGTTCTTGACCTCACTGCTTTGTGGGCCAATATTGTTAAGAATAAAAAATGTAATATAATCATTGATGGACAATGAATGTTCCAACCACCTAAGTATACTTGGAATGTCTTTAGTCAGCAATTTAAGAAATGTGTTATTGACACTTTTATATGAGTTCTTTTGTATATAGCCCATAAGCACAGCCGACGGATTACTTGTCTGCCTATAAATCTGAGCTAAAAAAGATTCATTTTGCGTTATGCTTCCACCAATACATTTTTCAAACAGCTTATTCCAATTTTTGAATTCTATCTCTGGATGTTTAATGATATAAGGAAGAATCCATTCTATTTTATTATTGCTGAGTTCTAACCAATAATCACCATTTAATATTAAATAATTGTATTGCAGGAGCACAATGTATATATCCCATTGCTCTTTAGCAATTCTTGAAATATCATTATCCGTAAAGGAATAAGCCTCTTTTTTTAATACTGCCTGACCTAAGTCATTAATGTCATCGTACTTTATCAGCTTACCTAGAAAGTTTATCTTCTTATCATAGCTATTAAGCAATGACAAAATAAAGTCATCCAATCCTATGTTCTTCCAATCAACCGCTGTACTTTCAAAAGACGTACATAAAACTTCGCTGTATTGCTCTTCGTCTACGAAAAGTTTAGCAACGTTTTGTCTCAAAAATAGCCTTTTGGTTATGAGACCTTGAGCAACCGAAGGATACGCTTTCGTTATCGTTGTCAGTATTTTATTGTATTCTATTGTTGAATGCTGCTTTTGATCATCCAGCATACTAAGCAACCATCCTGTCAACCAATATAAATCAGAAGACTTGCCTATGTCATCTGAGAACATTCTGAAGAGTTGGTCATCAGAATCCCCATTTATAATGGCACTTGCAATATATAAGATACCATTGTCTGCAACATCATAGCCAACATTACTATATTGACATCCTTTTAGACTTCTTGAAGAATATCGACTGAAGATTAAGTTGAAAGTATTGTCTGCGCTTCTCTTATAATCAGTACCAGTGCATAGTGAAAGCCCATGAATTATGTGTACAGGGAGGTACTCTAACAAACAAAGACATAAATTTTGATAGAAATCGTTTGTAGTCTCTATACATATTTTCTCTTTGCCATGAGTAGCCAGATGATATATAAGGTATGCAGCTTGAGACGAATCTATATTTAACGAATGAACTTTAAGGTTACTATTCCCATTATCATCATTTAGAGCAACCTTTTTAAAATAATAGGAATAGTCCCCATTAACAGGCCGTATGAAATATTTTTGAAGTTTTCTAAAATCAAATGCATCATCTGATATATTTAGATCCAAAATCAAAGAATGAGTCCAGACACAACCTGGTCTTGGCATTTCATCGGCATACCACGTTTTGGCAACCACAAAAAAACCACTTTGGGGAAGGGTGTAGCAGGTAATATACGACATGTCTTCAGGGGAGAGTCCTGTAAACCCGGTCCAGTCACTCATTACCTTCATTAGATTGTCATCTTCAATAGAGAGGTTAACAGATGAAGCTAATTTATCATGACCATGGTCATAGCCATGTAAAGATTGGTTGATTATCATGTTTATAATAAATGTGTCAGAGGCAATGTAATGTCATGAGATATGTTGTCATCCAGTTTTACAAAGCATCGTGTTCCTTCTCTTGTTTTGTTAAGTAACATTACTGTTTGCTCCGGCTGATGCAGGTATTCTGCGCCTTGAGCACTTAACCCATATATTGGACTGTTGGGGAAACGATAATTAATGTAATTGTAAAGGAATGGATTATTGGCTTTTAGAGTTTCCTTAGGTTTTTCCTCGTTTTCTCTTTCGTCCCAGCATGACAAGATGATACAAAGTTTACTAATGCCATACATCTTGACCAATTCCTTAAGTAGCAATATGTTTTGTATGTCAGGGGATATGCTTTGAATGGTAAACTCTATTTTCTGAGTGTTTGGTTCAGCTTTTTCCTCATCTGTAGAAGTCAAATCCTCTATAAGGACATGGCGTGGCATTTTTCGTATGAAATACAACAGACAGTCTGGAGAATCCTCCATTGTGTCAAATCCTTCAGTCGTTCCCATTATGAGAGACGCGAATGTTTCACCTGCCATGTCTGGCAAGTTCAGTAGAAGATGCTCATTTGGCTTAGTTGATTGTATAATATCAAAGTCTAATGAATTAATGATTCCTTGTGTTGTCCTGTCCACTTCTTCTACTTTCATCCATGGTTGCGATAACTTGTTCAAAACGGTCTTGTCGAATGCCTTGTTCCCCAATATCCATTGTTGATTATCAACAGGATGCTCCAATAAATAGCTCAAGGCTGCGATATACGTAGACTTGCCAGAATCAGGAAGCCCAGCAATTAAACATTGTCTTTTCATAAGTTGAATATAGATTTAATCCAGTCCAGTTCCGTAGATACACTTTTAGTCTGAACTATGCTCTTTTTCTGAGAAACTATGTACTCTAAGACTTTCAGTAGTTCTTCATTATCCTCTTTATTTGATACTACTTCGAATATGCGTGTGATTTTCCTTCCTAGCTTGTCTGAGAGTGTTTGTGTCAGTACTTCTTTCTCTTTTATGTATAAATCTCGGTTATTGTCGTTTATCAAGTCTATCTTATTGAACAGTATGACAATCTCCGCATCATCCTTCAGCATTTTATTCGCAGATAAGTTTTCTGCCAAATCTTTGTATTTTTCTGACATGACCAGAACGTTGTTACCAACCAATGCGCTACAATCCACGAAAAACAATATGCAATCAGCATTCTGTAACACTTTGTCTCCCTTTACACTGTCTCTTTGAGTAGCATACCGAGTATAGTCTTCGCCAGAACGGTCTGACAGGACTATTAATTTCTCACCTGTTGTTTCATTGCGTAATCTCATAGTTAATAGGTATGGCTCTCCTCTAACAGTTCTCCATGTTACAGATGGGCTCTGCTGTTCACTTTGAACACGTCTAAGATATAGTCTTCTCTCAAAGCCAATCAATGTATCAGAATCAACTATCTCATATTGACCTACTTTCCCATTGGAAAGGAACTGAAAGTAGAAAGAAGATACAAACGATGTCTTGCCATATCCTTCAAAACCTACCAATACAACGATTTCAGGTTTAGATTGTGTTTCGAGTTCATTAATTTTTTCATCCTCGTTCAAAGCTTCGCCGACAAATCCTGCATTATTCTTCTCTGTTTGAGTATTTGCTGCGTCATTTTCTACAGGCTTGTCTATTGGTGTCTGTAGTGATTCCTTGATGAGTTCAACTTTATTCTTCTCCGCCATTGCTGTTTCGTTTTATGTATTGTTCAACGTATAGTTCATAATAAAGCATTATGCCAAATTGCATTGGTGTCAAGCTTTTACGCCCAATGTTGGGAATATGTCGCACCTCATAGCCCTGCTCTATAAGGTTTATCAAAAGGGATGATGATGGCAAATAAAGTTCATCGTTCACATCCATGTCTTTCATACAGCCTATTAGAGAGGATATGGTTTTCCTTTTCTTGCTATCCTCCTCTGTTATTATAAACCTCAACATATAAACAGGATCGATATGGTATGCAAGCGTCTCTAGATTGTTAAAGAGATAGGTCAGACCTTTATATATTCGTTTATAAACATCTGTCTCGTTTTTTATATCTGAACTATGAATACGATAGATGCAACGGAACAATTCTGCCTCCTTCACAATCATTATCAAAGTTTTCTTTTGGTCATCATCGTCTGAAGAGAAATCAAATTCTTCTTCCAACGATTCAGAAATTATCTCAGTGGGGAGGCAAATCTTAGTATGGTCGGTCTTTTTAAGGTAGTTGTAAATGTGATAATCAAACAATGGGGTCAGCACATCTGCATAGACTTGCTGTTTGCTGCCTTTGATGATTATCATTTCATTCATCACGATAGTGGCATATATAGCCTGCTTTTCCTCTTCTGTTTCACCTACGACCATTTTGTTCACAGCATATCCTGCTAATAGGCTTGATACATAATGAGGTAAGTGAAACTTGCTGCCATTTGCCATCAAGAAGTTATCTACATACATATAGAATTTCTTACACTCCTGTTGAGTCATAAATGACAATGCAAGTTCTGCTATACAGTCGTACGGCTCTTCAGTGGTGTCAATATAATGTTGACATCCCTGTTCTATTAACTCCAGAAGTTCAACGCTATAAGGTATTGCTACTACTGGAGACAGAATTTTTTGTAGTAATGCATCCATAACTATATTTCTTTATGCAACAATTTCCACAATTCTGTAATCCGATTCTCGCTATACATTGTATTCAAGAACATCACAATATTACGACTCATGGATTTGGAATCATCATACATTCCCAAAGATCTCATTATATGTCCAGCTTGAGGACTTTCAATAAAGTCATACTGTACTTTACGTACAGACACCCCCTGCGGTAATAAATCACTGTTATTATTCATTTCTTCTTGTGACCATCTGTTTATATTCATTGGTAAGTTTATGTCATATTCTCTAGTCTTTCCATTGTTATGGATAAACTTTCCTTCCACATAACTCTCCACCATTATTTTGACATGAAGTTTGTCTTCATAATCTTCAGAATGCTTTACGTACATCTCCAGAACATGAAAAGCTGGCAAATAATCACTCTCGCCAATAGAGCCGTCCTGAGGAGGTTGGATTGCGCCTGACATTATACGCAGAGTCTTGCCATTGCTTGTGTCAGCTTTATGCAAATGTCCATATATCTGAATTTGGAAGTTTTCATCAAGATATGCCTCGATTTCTTTGTTGTTGGCTATCATATCCAACGGATGGTGCATCATACAAATGTTGATACAGTCAGAGTCTACTGTTGTATGATAAGCTTGCTTAGGCAAGAACAATTTATGTCCTTTTCCAGCGTCATTGATTTCATCTCCGTCTGAGATTAAAGCTGAATTGAAACCGTAGAGACTGACTTTATATTGGTCTATAGGATGAAGTATATATGTCGAGAACATTTTATCCGTCTCACTATCATAGCCATCCGATTTGTTAATATCTATACATTTACCCATCAATTGCTCAATGCAGTTCATTTTAAGGGTAAAATCACTATACGCCTTAAAAGGTTGATACAGCTTCCTAACAGAGTCAAGCTCGACATTCAACATTTTGTTGAATATTTCTTGTGGCTTACTATCTTCACTGGATAGACCTTCGTGTATTAGAAGGGAAGAGGGACTTTCCCAATCCCAGTCCTTATCATGGTTGCCAGGAACAACATAGAATTCTTCTATAGGACAATCAATGATGTTACTTATCTCCTCGAAAAATGCAAATGCCTTTTCATATTCATTCTGCTTTCCTCCATGTGCAATATCGCCACATATAAGAACATGGTCAAAACTTCCCAATCCTTCGTGACATTTGCCTATATCCTTCAGAAACTCTAATCTCTCTTTGGCATAATCGTCCAGTTCTGTTGCCAATGCCATGAAATGTATATCTGATAACAAAAGTATTCTCATAGTCTCTTATAGTTCATACAGATTTACGTTATAAACAAAAGGTGAATCGAAATCCTTAAGAAGCTCATGCATGGTATCCCTCTCTGAAAGTATAGCATGCTCTGTTGGTATGCGCCAGTCTATTCCAAGACTGTTATCAAGTATGCTTATACCCCGTCTGCCTCAGGATGATAGAAGTTGTCGCACTTGTATTGGAATGCCGCAGTCTCAGAAAGAACAGCGAAGCCATGGGCGAAACCTCTGGGAATAAAGAACTGACAATGATTGTCTTCCGTCAGCTCCACAGCCACGTGCTTGCCGTATGTCGGGCTGCCCTTGCTGATGTCAACGGCTACATCAAGCACAGAACCCTTCACACTGCGCACAAGTTTGCTTTGGCTGTATGGTGGGCGCAGGAAGTGCAACCCTCGCATCACACCGTATGATGACATCGATTCATTATCCTGCACGAAATCAATGTGTCTCACTTTCTCGTCAAACTCCCGTTGTGAGAAGTTCTCGAAAAAATCCCCCCTCTGGTCTTTGAATATCCGTGGCTCTATTATCACCACGCCTTCAATCTTTGTCTTTATTACTTCCATTTGCTCTATATTAATATCGATATCCTTAAATCGTCATTGACTTATCAGTAAGTCTACCGTGCTATCGCAACATTCTTTTTACTTTCAAGTAAATCATCGAAAGCATGATGCTCTTGAAGAATTCTCTTAGCAACGCCCTTATAGCCAAGATAGACTCTTGATGCGCCGAAATATAATAAGTTAATCACTATAATAATTTCGAGCTTCGCCTTCACGATAGTTCATCTTGGGGGCAATTTTTTCATTCTAAGCTGCGGCAGTCGATCCAACAAATAATATAAGGGAAGTAAAGTTAATTTATAGGGAATAACACTAATAGTGCTTAATACCACACATAGAACCGTCATAGCCAGATAGTATTTTATTCTAAATTCAAACCTATCATTAAACCCCTTCAAAAAAATATGCGTCCATTTCTCTGGTGGATTACCTTTTCCATCTGCACAAACTTCTATAAACTTAGGTATTGGATAAGACATAAAAAGTATTACCAATGCTAACGATAGGCCTTGAGTGTTATGTCCAAACACATATAATGGCACACAATATCTGTATGTTGTCAATAGTAAGAGCATATATAAATTAATTCTTCCACGCATGTTATTATAAAGCGCATATAAAGGGATTATCAGCCACATTATTATTATACCCATCAAGTTCGTTCCAATCTCTACAAAATACCATGTTGCCAGACATCCGATTAATAGTCGAAAGCCATATATTGAATACTTATGGATCTCATAGAAGTCAAGTTGCAGATCTGTTAATCTCATGGTAGGATTTTTTTCTTTTTTTATCGTCTCACAGTCATTTTGAATATAACCGATTTCGTAGAAGTTGTAAACAGCTATTATAGAAATGATAGCATTTGCTACATCAAAATTCGTCCAACATACTATAAGCATGGAAATGAATAAAGGTATAAGATATTCTGTCGACCATACAATAATCCCGAATTTACTTCTCTTTATAAATCTTGTAAACAAGGCATAAGCGAGAGGTGTATAGAATATTAGTCTTCCACCGTTTTTACGTTCCACTGTCTTAGTTTTATCTCTTTCTCCCATCTTCTTTTGTATTTCTTGTATTCTATTATTACTTTATTTTTAGCTATGCTCAACAAGGGAATATCTGTAAAATCATCAGTCGCAAAGAACATGATATCTCTATTTATGCCTAATTGTTTAACAACTGACATCTTGTTCCCCAATAAATCTTGTGATATATTCCCAGTGCAGATGCCACCCTCATATTCAAGCTTTGTAGTATATAGTTCTGAGCATTTTAATCTTTCACCTATCACTTGTCCCACAACATCAATCGTTGCAGACATAAGTATTACTCGGTATCTTTTGTCATTCAAGTATTTTGTAAGTTCATTGATTAAAACTTCATTCTTTTTATAGGAGAGGTAGTTGTCGTAATATATATTTACAAGCTTTATTAGTTCATTCCTATTAATTCCCTTTAGAAACTTTAAAGCTAATATTCTTGTTAAATCTATATGAAATGCATCTCTTAGCAATCTGTTGAAAATCCTCCAACAGTAAGTATGGTAAAGCTTCCTGTACCACCTGTAAGTAGCTTTATTTTTAAATGTATATTCTAAGAAAGCAAATGTAGTATTTGCTTTGTAAAGTGTGCCACAAATATCAAAAATACATACTTTCATCTATTAATCCGTTCCTTGATTCGATTAAACTTGAAATAAATCTTCCTGAGAGGTTTGTTGTATAGAATATTCCCTAGTTTCATGAGTATAGGATTATGATATTTCACAATAAAGTCAACATCATTCTTCATCCTTTTTGGCAGCAATTCTTTGATGGCTAAAAACCTTTCTTGCATTGATTTCTCCAAATTACCGCTTTCTCCCGCTGCTTCACAATAGCTAACAAATATGGGGATCTTTAGATAAGAAGCATTATTCAATATAAGAGTTTGGAAAAAAAATTCAGAATCACCTACAATCTTTCTTCCTTCGTTATATGGATACTGAAGCAATAAAGTCCTTTTTATAAAGGTACTTTGATGGTTCATACTATTTTTTACAAAAAAGGACAATGATAAATCTTCCTCCTCCGGCGCTTCTTTTGAAAAGGTATCTGTTTTAACAGAACCTGATATTATGTCAACATTTCCGTCTAAATAGGTTATCGAATCAGAAAGTGAGGATGATTTGTAAAAACAATCACCTGAATTCATAAATATGCAATAATCGCCTTTTGCCATTCTTGTGCCTTTGTTCATTGCATTGTAAATTCCTCCATCAGGCTCCGATACCCAGGTTAGATGAGAGAAAGTTTTAGCTACCTTCTCTATTAGTTGTTTACTACCATCATGGCTGCCACCATCAACAATAACGAGCTCAAATTCTTTAACTGATTGGGAGGCAATGCTGTCTAAAGTTTTCTTTAGACCTTCTACATTGTTATAATTAATAGTAATGATACTTATAATCATTTCCTTATGCTTGATGTTATGTAATTACGAAATGTCTTGTATGATTTTTGTATATCGAAAGATTTAATGCTTTCTACACCTCTGTGGGCAATTTTGAAGCGTAGTTGGTTATCACTTATTAATTTAGTGATATTATCAGCCAAGGCGTCAGAATCACAAATTGGAGAAAGCAACGCATTATCACCATCTACAGCCATTTCCTTATAGCCGTCATTATCTGTGCACGCAACAGCCTGGCCACACATCATAGCCTCACCTACAGTCAAACCCCATCCTTCAATCTGGCTGCATCCTACATAGATAGCAGCTTCGTTGTTTATTTGTAAATGTTGCTCAATAGAAGGAGTCCTATAATAAGTCATCCACTCTTCTAGAAAATCAGGAGTATCATAAGCTCCAAACATTATAAGTTTAAGCTGGGGTATTCGTTCCTTTACTTTTTTCAAAGCCGCTATACCCGTTTTAATATCTTTTCGGGGATTAATATGATAAAGCATGGATACGGTATATCTATCTTTATTCTCTATAGGTATTGTAACCTTATACAGATTAAAGTCAAAGCCGTTTGGAATCAATTTACATTGCTGTCCTTCTTTTTCTACCAGTCTCTTAAGCCATCTTGATATGACAATTTTATGCAGTGGCAATCTGTATGTCTTTTGTATAAAGTCATCGTCCGATACAATAAACTTCTCATAGCCTTGAATATAATAGTATTTTGCATTATTACATTCAAGGCTATCTATATACGGCGCAGTACAAACAGCAGTTGCAATGTACACATCGGAGGTTGGTAATGTTTCGCTTGAGGGCTTCAATACGAATATTTGCTTTATTCTTCTATCGACTTTGTACCATGTGTAGCCTGACTTCCCTATGACAAACTTCAAGTAGCCAAATTTTAGAAGGGACTTTAGCTTTTTAGCAAATGTAATATCAATGGAATTGAATGAAGAAGCAAACGCTATTGTTACATCAAAGCCATCGTTAGCAAGCATATTTGAGTAATCAAATATATTCTTAAGCCCGCCATTAGGTATATTTTTAACAGCAGGATATAAAAACAAAATTTTAGTCATGGAATTCTAGTAATTTTGATCTATCAATTCTCGTTGTTTCATGTGTCAACACACTTTCATAATAGTACGATTTCATGTGTGTGGCTAGGAATATTTTACCAAAGATTAATACGAAGAATAGAGAGCCTATTATTTGTTTGTTCTTGCCCTTTGTATATTGTTTGAACAAATATGGATACAAGAACCAATAACAGTATACAAATAGATATGGTATTCTGTCCCTGAAAACAGTATTAAAACCAAAGACAGAATATAGAATATAAAAGACAAAAAACGAATTTGCCATTATCAAATTGAAACGATCTTCTTTTTCTACCTTCTCATATATTCCCAAAGTTAAAGCTAATGAGATTAATCGCTCCATAAAGCCAACAGAGAATACAGGTTCAGGCTGACTGTTCAGATAGTATTCAATTCTTTCTGCTATATGTGAGTCGAACTGAAAAGACATTGCCATCAAATAATCTTCCAGCACATTGAAACGAGCCATATAAATGACAGTAAATGCGGCCATTACAATGTAAACCACTTTGATGGAGTAACGTCTATTGAGGACCCAATACATAGGGATAAATAATAGCGCGGACGAATGGAATGTATACCCCAGTAAATTAATGAGAAGAAATTTTACTAACTTCTTGTCTTGTATGTAAGATATCGAATAGATGAATAGAAGTATTGCCTTTATATTTCTCATCAAGTTTATCTCTGTCAATATTCCCTGGAAGGCCAAAAAAGCTAACAAGGACAAGAAAACATTGATGTTATACTTCTTTAGGCAAAGAGTAAATAGCGAGATATCTATTAAGCTGTTGATAAATACAAAGAAGAAGAAGTCGTTATAAATTAACTTTACCAGCATTGCGAATACAACAAACCCTTTATCCCACCAATCAGAATGGTCATCAATATAATCCCAATTGAAATCTGGGCGAATGCTATAAAATTCTGATTCGTAAGCAAGAGTATCTGAAAGAATATGCCACCTCAGTCCAAAGAAAGCTAAGAATATGAAGAATAATAGGACATATTTCCATTTTCTCGTTTTGATATTTTCATTCCATATTTCTTTGTAGCCGAGAACAAAGACGAAAAGACCTAATAGTAAATAGGGAATGCTATAGACTATTGAATAGTCTGGCCATGATGATACATTACTGCCAAATAACATTTTATATTCTTATATTTTATTAATTATTATATCACAACTTCACTATTCTCCCCATACATTTATTATGCTTGTTAGCGAAACGATTACAAAAATTTTGGGAGAATGCTTGTTGGTGACCCTTCGAAATTATTGTGAACTATCAAGTATCAGTTTCAGGTACTTTTAACACATAGTGTGAGAACTCCTATTGATATGCTTCAAATCTCTTATTTTGTGTCTGAAAAGACTTATGTCAGGATAAAGATGTGGCTACTATAATAAAATCATCTACTGAATACCACATTTTTCTACCTTCCTGTACATCCATCGCGTCGTTAACCATAATGTTAATACAATTCATACCTAACACGTACAGAGAGAAGCGTTAACTAGATACTCTAGTTGAGTGTACGACTGATAGAATGCCAGATTCTCACATAAGTTCACTACTTGTTTGCAAGCGGCCCTATCAAAGACGTTTATACCGCGTTTATCTTCTAATAGTATCATACAAGTATTCTAGTCATAGCGCATACTTACCTACTGGACACAAATATGGTGGAATGATATATTGTATTTCACCAAAGAACAATGATGATAGACATGTTGTATGCCTAGCATTAGTAAGTATGGAATGTTGTCTGCTATTCTATTTTTCCTTGTTAATTTTCAATAGCTTACATGGATTTCCTGCTGCTATACAATCAGCCGGAATATCTTTTGTCACAACACTACCAGCACCAATAATGGAACGGGCTCCTATTGTAACTCCCTTGAGTATAATACTATTTGCCCCGATCCATACGTCATCCTCGATGGTAATTGGCCGGTGCTTGTAAGGTATAGGGAATTCTGATGTACGGTCTATATGCCTTAATTTCCAGTCTATATTGTGAATATCTCCATCCATTATGATACAATTAGCTCCAATATTGACATGATTGCCAATAGTAATGCTGTCAGTTGCCCATAAGCACCCACCACTTATTCCACTCCAATCACCGATTTCTAATTTTGCACCTTCTGCCACTTCTATGCTACACCGTGTATTTGAGCAAAGAGGATTAAAATTATCCCCACTATACACTGCAAAGTTGCTACCAATGACAACATTTGCATCATTACCAATATGCAGATATATCTTACTCCACATCATAGCTCCCCCCCCAAGCTTTACTCCTAAAAGTCTAAATTTCAGTCTATTCCAATGACGATACCACAATCGTTTTATCGGGCGATCAGGATGAAGTAATTTTGTAGTTATTTTTCGTTTACTCATTTTACTTTGCTCATTTATTAAGTTTACTAACATACAGTTCCAAATGTTTTTTACCGACAACGTCTGAACTAAAAGTACTCAACAGACGATTGGTCGCATTGTCGACTATATTATTAACACCACTGTCCTCTATTGATTCTTCCATTGCCTCACAGATGCTGTCCGGATTAGTCACATCACATAAAATGCCATATTTACCATTCCCAAGAACATTTGGAACTCCACCAGATTTTCTACCACCTATTACAGGTATTCTTCGAGCCATACCTTCCAGTAGGATATTACCGAATGTCTCTTCCAATGAAGGGTGAACCAATACAGAACTTTTATCAATCTGCTTGATAACTTCATCATGATTCATACCGCCTAGAAGAAGTACATTGTCTAATAATCCCTTTTGCCTCCATTGTTCTACTTCGTCTTCTTTGTAAAGACCTATAAGCTTCAGTTGAGCCTTATGTGTTAGACTAAATTTTTTAAAAGCAATCAAGAGAGAAAGAATATTTTTTCGTTGATCATACAACCCCTGTGCTATACTGATGAAAGTAGGTAAGGGAGGATATTTATCTCTTGACTTTAAGATAAATTTCGATTTAATTCCATTAGGAATGAGGGAAACTTCTTTATTCCTATTATAACTTATCAAACAGTTATAGGTATAATCAGAATTTGCAATAAAATTCATATTCGGGTCATTAATGACTCTATTAAAGAGAATGCGGTTGATTGTCCAAATGACTTTACCTTCAAAAGTATTCTGTATAGATTGTTGATACGGACACCAATCACGTACTGTACAGAACACTGGTAATATCTTTGAAAACATGGATGCAACATAAGCATATTCATATGTCCATTGAGCATGAAGGATGTCTAAATGACATATAAATCTCTTGACAATCTTTCGCAACATCATTACGCAAGTAATTCTTGTTCTCCCATCATGAGGGATTGAAGAATGAGGAAAGATAATGAAATGAAGTTTTTCACCATTTATCAATTTAACTTTTTTACCAGGTTTTAGGCTCATACTTTGCGTAAACACGTATACTTCTTGATTTAGATCAAGCATGGATTGTATGTGTGCATTTACTGATGCTGCTGATGGCCACATGACTGGTACATCTTGATTTGGATACAAATAAGTTTTAAACTCGCTGGGATTTGCTGGTCCGCATATCCCGATACACAATTTCCTCATTATTTTCAAAGATTGACATCGGGATTGCTGTTTTTAGAAGAGCTATGTATCTATTTCAGAATAGTATTGTTTAAACTCTTCTATGTTACAAAGCAATTTCCAATGTTGTTTAAACCACTCTAATTTATTATTCCACCATTTGGTACTCAATAAGAATTGAATTGTTTCGTCGTCGTAGCGATATTTGATTACCTTGGCCGGTACCCCCCCCACCACAGCATAGGCTGGAACGTCTTTGGTAACTACTGCTCCCGCAAGAATTATGGCTCCATCACCAATATGTATTCCACCATTTAAAAACACATTTTCACATATCCAGACATCATTTCCTACTTCTAAACTGTACCCAGACTCTGTTGTACGATACTCTTTGAACATTTGTTTTTGGGCAAAAGAAGAACCACTTTGAGCCTTTTTAAGATTCAAAGAATAAAAACAAGGCGCAGTAGAAACAAATGGACTTGTTGTTGGGTGAATTCCATTATTGCATTTAACATTTGGGGCAATGCTACAAAATCGCCCGATTTTCGCATTTATTAATTCGCAGTTCTCAGCAATATACGACCCTAAGCCAAGATGACCATAAAATATAGTATTTGGATAAATCTGGTTCATACCTTCAAAAGATGATTGCTTAAATATAATATCAGATAAAGAAAAGCGAACCTTCTCTTTCCACTTGAATTTTAGATAAATGTATTTTGCGATTCTTTTTAAAAGCATATTACTTATTTTACAAAATGATTATTGATATAAGACTTCAAGATGTTTCTTAAACCGATAGACTTTGCAGTATGAATAATAGAAGGTATATTCCAAATAAAATTCTGATTATAGATTACATCAATTTCAGGACCTTTTGCGCAACTATCCGTATCATAAAGAAAGACACCTTTGCCATCTTGGTTTAAAATCACATTAAGTTCAACAGGGCGGAGACTTAATGCCCAACTTCTCTCTACCTTAAAAGGAAGAGAAGCGATAGACAGGACATATCTATAATTTAATATGTTTTTCTGTCCATAAAAATTAATACAAATATTTTTGTATTCTTTTAAGCTTTCTATTATATTTTCAGATTCAAAGAAACCATCATACCTAATAGAGTATGGATCATTAAGTTCTTGCAGAGAATATGTTTTCTTACTTCCTAATTGTAAAGGTACTTGAAAAGTCGCATCTTTCTTGTCTACATGAGTTCCGGCATCAGAATTGTTAGATGACAATGAAGTATATGGATAAACAAAATATTTATTTTTTTCTATACAATAGCGAGTATGATACTTCAACCAAGATGACTTAGGCCAAGAACAAATACTTTTCGGTAATATTCCATTATCTTTGAACTCTTCATCGTTATTGATATACCATTGATAAAATTCAATCCATCTTTCCTTTATCCAAACCTGTCCCCATGACTGTGCACACTTCATGAAATAGACATCTGAGTTACCTTTAATTGGGATGAAAGGAGTGAGTGTTTGGTAATTAATACGAAAAGAATATAAAGATATTCCAGCTATATTTTTATCTTTTTGATAAAACGAGAGTGTGTTTTGGGCAAACTGATAAAAGCCAGGAGATACAATAATGTCGTCTTCAAGGACAATCATACCATCGTAGTCTATAATACGATTGCCGCATTCTAAAACATGTCTCCTTAATCCAAGATTTTCTTGATGAGTATATACAATTTTTTTTCCATAAGGCCAAGAATAACTTTTAGCGAAAATCTCAACTTCACTAGTATTACTCTTATCGATAGAAATAATCAACGTAGGATTAAACCCATCATAATCGGCGTTCTCTAAGGACTTAAGTAGACGCTTCAATGAATTAATTCTATCAAAGCAAATGCAACAAATAGGAATGTTCATTTTTTTATATTATATATATTCTATTACAAGTGCCAAAATATCAAGTGGAGATTCATTGTACTTTTTATCTATGCTCAATATAATCTTCTAATCTTTATTCATATTCCCAGTCAAGAAATGTAAACGTCCAATTGTTGCTTATCAGCTTTAAACAGAGTACTTTCGAGTACCCC
>ERZ773276.1290-NODE-1290-length-20067-cov-2.990456_pt1 | contig 20067 bp, 20 predicted proteins | sample MGYA00511386_ERZ773276 | MGnify/ENA primary metagenome ERZ773276 (study PRJEB29015, sample SAMEA2737778) | human gut metagenome | biome: human gut; feature: human-associated habitat; material: faeces | place: China | collected 2012 ...
CTGTACTTTATTCAAAAAATATCATTTTAAGGCTTGACTTTTAATAGTTAGTCTTTCGTTTATGATAAAATCACTTGTTTCTGATACTATTTTAACAATAAGAAGGTGGTAAAAAAAGTTACAGAATATGAAAAGTGTAACATTTATACAAAAAATTAAGACAAAATATGCAAATCAGTGAAGAGTTGCACAAGTTTTTCCGGCATGCCAAGTACTAGTTGTTTTGCAAGCTGCGCAGGCGGAAATTTCATTCCGCCAAGCAGCCATTTGACAGTCATGTAAATCGAGCCACGGCAGTACATCTCTAAAAGAAATGAAGTTTCTGCATCCGGCCGTCTTCCGGTTTTCTGGAAAATAAGGTTTGAATAGAATTCCAGAATCAGTTCAAAATCATGTTCTTTTAAAGAGTTCTGATCGTCAGAGCGGAATGCTGCAGCGAAAAACAGGTGCTCTTCCTTTAAATATTCAAATTTTTTGACCAGTCCGTCATAAACAGTGGTACCTTCGCCCATATGTTCAAATGATTTAAGAAGAAGTTTGTCAAAATACCAGTTGATCAGATCATATTTATCAAGAAAATTGCGGTAAAAGGTCTGGCGTGTGACGCCGCAGACTTCCACAATCTGGCGGATGGTGATATCATCGACAGAAGTGGTCTTCATGCAGGTTTTCATTGCTTCGGCGAGCCGGTATTTGGTAGATTCGGATTTGGCCATGTTCAATTCTCCTTAATCGTAAGCATGTTTTTTTCTATATAAATAGTACGGTATGATCAAAGCTGTGGTAGTGATCCAGGAAATCGGATAACTAAGCATTACACAGGTTGTGGTATGGTGTGCCGGTAAGACAAACATAATCCACGGAATACGGATCAGACATACGCCGCCAAGTGTGATCAGTGTCGGCAGCAGGACATCGCCGGTTCCGCGAAGTGCACCGGAGAGAACTTCAATAAATACATAAATAGTGTAGCACGGTGCCATAAAACGCAGCATATCAATACCGATATTGATCACATTTTGATCTGTCGTAAAAATTGAGAACAGTGGGCGGCAGAAGATGGCTAAAAACAGCACGATCCCTCCGCATACAGCCACTGCCATGGCAAGGCAGATACGTACACTTTTGAAAATACGTTCTTTTTTACCTGCTCCATAATTTTGTCCGGCAAAGGTTGTGATTGCAATTCCGAATGCTCCGTTGACTGTCCAGAAAAGCGCATCCAGTTTACCAAAAGAAGCCCATGCAGCGGCAGTATCGGTTCCGAAACCATTGATCGCTGCCTGAATAATGATATTGGTAATACTGTACATAAATGCCTGCAGTGCACTTGGAATACCGATGCGGAATTCCAGACGCAGCTTCAAAAGGTCTATGTGCAGTTTGCTCAGATAAAGCTTGCAGTCATCATATTTTTTCATCAGTGCATTGGTAACAAGGATTGCACTTACTGCCTGTGAAATAATGGTCGCGATAGCGGCTCCGACAATTCCCATATCAAATACGATTACCAGTACCAGATCGAGGATGATGTTTAGAAAACAACAGACGATCAGGTAATATAGTGGTCTGCGGGAATCACCGATGGAGCGCATGATTGCTGAGCCTATATTAAAGATCAAGGTACCGAAAATACCTAAAAAGTAAATCCGCAGATAAAGAATAGAATCGGCAAGTGTATCTGCAGGTGTATCGATGAGCTTCAAAAGAAATGGTGTTAAGGCCCATCCGAGTATTGTAAATACAATACTGAGAATAACGGAAAAAGCATAGGCGGTATGCAGACTCTTTTGCAGATTCCGCTCATCCTTTGCTCCATAAAACTGAGAAACAATTACAGATGCACCGCTTGCAAGTCCCGTAAAACATCCGATGATCAGATTGGAAAGAACGGCAGAAGATCCCCCGACTGCGGCAAGTGCGCCCTTTCCGACAAAACGACCGACGATGACAGCATCTACGGTGTTATAAAGCTGTTGAAATAAAGTTCCAACCACAATAGGAAAGAAAAAAATCAATAATTGCTTCCAGATAACTCCTTCGGTAATCTGATTGGTTTTTGTACTTTCGTTTGACATGTTAATAACCTCCAATGAAAAAACTAAAAAAACATACCTAAACGAAGTATAACATGAAGTTGGAAGAAAAGATATCAGATGAAGAGAAGTTTCATAGAAATAAAACCAACTTTGACTAACACCGTATGAAATGGTACAATTGAAACACTACGAGAAAAAAGGAGTACAAAGAAATTATGGAAAAAACAGTTGAAGCAGTAATCTGCGGACATGAAATTACATCAGCAGAGGTAGATGCATTTATCGCAAGCCTTCCGAGAGAACAGCAGGTATACGCATCCCATCCGGATTTCCGCAAACAGTGTGTTGATCAGCTGATCGCAGTTTATGCACTTGCAAAATATGGTGAAGAAGAAAAGTTAGACGAGACAGAAAAGTTTAAAGCAATTCTGGAAAATGCAAGAAAAGATATCCTTGCACAGATGGCGATCGGCAAGATCTTTGAGGGAATCACAATTTCAGATGAAGAGGTCAGAGAATATTTTGAAGCAAACAAAGCAAGATTTGCAAAAGGAGCATCTGTTCATGCAAAACATATTCTGGTTGATTCCGAAGACAAATGTAACGAACTACTTGAATCCATCGTAAGTGGTGGGAAAGCATTTGAGGATGTTGCAAAAGAATCTTCTACCTGCCCGTCAGGAGCAAACGGTGGAGATCTTGGCGAATTCGGAAAAGGACAGATGGTCAAAGAATTCGAAGATGCCGCATTTGCAGCAGAAATCGGACATGTGGTTGGACCGGTCAAGACACAGTTTGGATACCATCTGATCAAAGTGGAAGATAAGAAAAAAGCCGAAGATGCGAAGCTTGATGATGTAAAAGAGCAGATTAAGAGTGAGATCATGCAGAAAAAGCAGCAGGAGGCTTATACCGCGAAGGTGGAAGAACTGAAGAAGAAATATATGGCATAGTATTTGCCAGGATTTCATTCGATTGATAAAAAACAGCAGGACAGATTAATTTTTATCGGATCTGCACCCATTGCGCAGGCAATCCTTCTATCTGGAATCACTTGTGCTGCCAACTCTCATTTATGAAATATTTGTGAAAACTCCCCCGCAGATTTGACGAAACACGAAAAAAGTTGTAGTATATATGACGGAATTGTTACAGAAGTGTTAAGAAACGGAGGTACGAATGCAGATTCGCAGTGCAGCAAAATGGATCGCAGCGGCAGCAGGGATACTGGTTGGCGCCGTTATCGTAGGATTTACATTAAAAGATACTACATATATAGAAGCAAAATTAGAACAGATCAAAGGAGCAAGACAGTCTGTTACAGCAGTGGAGAAAACGACAGCAAAGACGCAGAAGATAAAAAATGCGGAAATGGTGAAAAAGACACCCCTTCCGGAGAGTAGCAGTATTTCTGATTTTGCATTTACAGGACAGATGCCGGAGCTTCCTACCGGATGTGAGATCACATCTCTTACAATGGCTTTGAATTATTATGGATATTCTGCAGATAAGATGGCAATGGCACTCAAATATTTACCGACAGTTGGATGGACCAACACTTATTACGGAGACAATGAAACTTTATATGGAAATGATATTTACAATTATTTTATAGGAAATCCACAGTCAGAGACGGATGGATTAAGCTGCGGAGCGGGAGCAATCGTGACGGCAGCAGATGGCTATCTTGCAGATAATGGAAATGCAATGAAAGCAGAGGACGAGACAGGATCAGAGCCGGAACAGCTGTATCGTTTTGTAAGTGAAGGAACCCCCGTGGTTGTATGGGGAACAATTGGTATGGAAGAACGTCAGATAATGGAAAGCTGGAATACGGAAGATGGAAGAGAAGCCAGCTGGGCGATGAACGATCATTGTGTTGTACTGATCGGATACAGTGCAGACAGTGTGACTGTTGCAGACCCGATCGAAGGGATTGTGAGCTATGACAGAGCACAGTTTGAATCGGCTTTTCGTTCCAGAGGTAATCAGTGTGTGATTTTGAAGAATGTACAATAGAGAAGTGAGAGGTACTTTGCAGATAAAAACAGTCTGTGAAGTATCTCTTCTTTTTTATATATGTGATGAGCTGAGTGCAGAGTTTCGTCTACTTAAGGAAAGAAGATCAGGATTGTAAAAATATTTGAGAAGAAGTTTGCCAAAGGATTGACAATTTTTTGTTTTTTTGGTATCTTTAGACTATGGTACAAACGTTAGTCTAAAAAGAAAAATGACAAGAAGGAGAGCTACCATGAATTTAGTAACGAATATTCAGAAGTATTCGATCCATGACGGAGATGGAATCCGTACTACTGTATTTTTTAAAGGATGTCCATTAAAGTGCGAGTGGTGTCACAACCCTGAGACACAGCGTTTTGAGAGAGAGCTTCAGTGTGATAAAGAAAAGTGCGTCGGATGTGGAACCTGTGCGAAGGTCTGTCCGAACGGTGCCATCACTATGGTAGATGGAAAGCCGGAGCTTGACAAAGAGAAATGCCAGCTTTGCGGAAAATGTGATAATTTCTGTCCGCAAGGCATTCGGGAGATTGTCGGGCAGGAGTATCCGGTAAAGGAACTGGTAAAAGAGCTGATGAAAGACCGGATGTTTTATGAACAGTCCGGCGGTGGAGTCACACTTTCCGGCGGGGAAGTGATGGTGATGTCAACGGATTATATTTTACAGATCGCGAAAGCACTTAAAAAAGAAGAAATTTCGCTTACCATTGACACCTGCGGATATGTTTCGTATGATAAATTTGAAGCAATTTTACCGTATGTAGATACGTTTTTATATGACGTAAAAGTGATGGATCCGGAATTACATAAAAAGTATATCGGAGTTGACAATAAGCTGATCCTGGATAACCTGGTGAAGCTTTCAGATGCAGGAGCAAGGATTTACATCCGAATCCCGACGATCAAAGAAGTGAACGGCAATGTGCAGAACATGGAAGATACCATTCATTTTCTGAAGAAACACGGCATTCACCCGGCACAGGTTAATCTGCTGCCTTACCATAATACAGGAAGCAGTAAATATCCGAAGCTGGGTATGGAATACAAGGGAACTGATTTACATGCACCGGAAAAAGAAGAGATGGAAAGTTTTGTAAAGCTTTTTCAGGATGCAGGGTATACCAACACAAAAATAGGAGGATAAGAAAATGGCAAGAGGCATGAATGAAAGAATTCAGAAGCTGAGAGAACTGAGTGTTACAACACCGGTTCACATTGATCTCGAAAGAGCAAGAATCGAGACAGATTTTTACAGAAAAAATGATGGAAAATATTCGATTCCGGTTATGAGAGCCATGGTATTAAAAGAATATTTTTCAAAGAAGACACTTTATCTGGGAGACGGTGAGCTGATCGTTGGTGAAAAAGGAAAAGATCCACAGGCTTCTCCTACATTCCCGGAACTTTGCTGCCACAGCAAAGAAGATATGGTAGTTATGAGTGAACGTGACCTCGTATCTTTCCATACAACAGAAGAAGATCGTGAGATCCAGGAGAAGGAAATTATTCCTTACTGGTCAGGACGAAGCATGAGAGAGAAGATCCTTGCAGCTATGACTCCGGAATGGAATGACTGCTATTCAGCAGGTATGTTCACAGAGTTTATGGAGCAGAGAGGACCTGGACATACATGCGGTGGTGAACAGAACTTTAAAGTTGGATATCTGGAATACAAAGAAAAGATCAAAAAGACTATGGATGCGCTGGATTTCATGAATGATCCGGAAGCTACCGATAAAATGGAAGAACTCAAAGCGATGGATATTGCATGTGATGCGGTTATCATTCTTGGAGAAAGATATCACAAGCTTGCCCTTGAAATGGCAGAAAAAGAAGCAGATCCTACACGTAAGAAAGAATTAGAGCAGATCGCAGCCAACCTGGAAGTTGTTCCGGCTCACAAACCGCAGACCTTCTGGCAGGCAATCCAGTTATACTGGTTTACACATCTTGCGGTTACAACAGAACTGAACCCATGGGATGCATTCAGTCCGGGACGTCTGGATCAGCATCTGATTTCTTATTATGAAGCAGATACAGAAGCAGGAATCCTTGATGACGAGAAAGCAAAAGAACTGCTTGAATGCTTATGGATCAAATTCTACAACCAGCCGGCACCGGTTAAGGTTGGTATTACCTTAAAAGAAAGTGCTACTTATGTAGACTTTGCGAATATCAATACAGGTGGAGTTACACCAGATGGTAAAGACGGTGTAAACGCAGTCAGCTACCTGATCCTTGACTGTATGGATGAGATGAAGCTTGTACAGCCGAACTCCAATGTAACCATCAGCAAGAAGACACCGGCACGTTTCCTCAAGAGAGCATGCGAGATCTCAAGAAAAGGATGGGGACAGCCGGCATTCTACAATACAGAAGCACAGATCATGGAGCTTGTTAATGCAGGAAAGACTCTGGAAGATGCCCGTCGTGGTGGATCTTCAGGTTGTGTAGAGACAGGTGCATGGGGAAGTGAAGCATATATCCTGACCGGTTATATGAATATTCCGAAGATTTTCCAGCTGACTCTTTACAACGGTTATGATGCAATGTCAGGCAAACAGCTCGGACTGAAGCTTGGTTATGCAAAAGACTTTAAGACATTTGATGAACTGTGGGATGCATTCAAGAAACAGATGAAGCATTTTATCGATATTAAGATCCGTGGAAACAATGTAATCGAGAGATTATATGCAGAAAATATGCCGGCACCGTGTCTTTCCGTTGTAACAAACGACTGCATCAGTAATGCAAAAGATTACAATGCAGGTGGAGCAAGATACAACACGAACTACATTCAGGGTGTTGGTATTGGAACCGTTACAGACTGTATTGCAGCTGTTAAATACAATGTATTTGACAAGAAGAACTTCACAATGGAAGAACTGATCGAAGCAATGGATCACAACTTTGAAGGATACGATGCAATCTACCGTATGGTTCATGACAAGACACCAAAATATGGTAACGATGATGACTACGCAGATGATCTGATGCAGGACGTATTTTATCTGTATCATGACCTGATCACAGGACGTCCGACTATGAGAGGCGGAAAGTACGGAGTCGATATGCTTCCTACAACCTGCCATGTTTACTTCGGAGATGTGATCGGAGCAACAGCTAACGGACGTAAAGCACATATCCCGGTTTCAGAAGGTATTTCACCGGAGAAATCCGCAGATGTGAACGGACCGACAGCAGTTATCAAATCATGTGCTAAGATGGATCATCTTGCTACAGCAGGAACACTTCTGAATCAGAAGTTCACACCGGACGTCGTAGCAGGAGAGAAAGGTCTTGACAATATGGCAAGTCTGATCCGCAGCTACTTTGCAATGGATGGACATCATGTACAGTTCAATGTTATCGACAGAAAGACTCTGCAGGAAGCGCAGAAGCATCCGGAAGATTACAGAGATCTGATCGTGCGTGTTGCAGGATACAGTGATTTCTTCCGTAACTTAAGCAAACCGCTTCAGGATGAGATCATCAACCGTACAGAGCAGTCATTCGAATAGAAAATAACCAGAGAAATTGAAAAAGGTTAAATAAAGGAAGAGGCAGGAGCACCGCAATGCAGAGAGTAATCTGTGTGTGGTGCTTCTGTTATTTTTTGAACAATGAAAAACATTTTCAAATTTCATTGACATATAAAAATAATGTGATAAAATGAAAACGATTTCCAAATTGAAGGGAGAAGGTCAGTATGACAAAAGCACCATATAAAACAAAACAAATGACTGAGATTCTTACCTTTCTGAAATCGGTACAGGGAAGACATGTTACTGTGAATGAAATCTGTGATTTTTTCAGGGAAAAAGGGATTTCCATCGGAACTACGACCATTTACCGCCAGCTTGAGAAGATGGTGAAAGAGGGACTGGTTGCAAAATATGTGATAGACGGTTCGAGCAGTGCCTGTTTTGAATATATCGGAGATCATGGGGAAGAACATGAAAACTGCTATCATTGTAAATGTGAGAAATGTGGAAAGCTGATCCATTTACAGTGCAATGAGGTAGAAATCTTAAAACAGCATATGCAGCAGCATCATGATTTTCAGATGGATCCGCATCGTACCGTGTTTTACGGAATCTGCGGTGAATGCAGTAAGAAAGAATAGATAAAATTTATTAACAGATGAAATCTGGGAAAGGAGAAGGAGATGGATACAGGAAAGAAAAAAAGTATGGCAGCGGTTATATGTATTTTTCTTATATTTGTAACCTTTGCTTCTCTTTTTTATGTTGCCAGAGAGGAAAATCATAACTGTACGGGAAAGGACTGCCCAATCTGTGCCTGCGTTCATCAGGCAAAGCAGGTCCTTCGGAATCTGGGAACAACACCTGCAGTAGGATTTTTCGCCAGTCCGGTGATCTTTATTGCAGAAACTGTTGCTTTACCGGGGCTCTGGATCATTTTGTCCATTTCGTTAGTTCATCAAAAGGTAAGATTAAATGATTGAATAAAACTTTTTATAAAGCAGAAAGGGTATGAAAAGTCATACCTTTCCTTTGGTGTACCATTTTTTAATAAGTGTAGATAATGGAGGTTTTATTCATGAAAAAGTATATAGCAATTCTACTGGCCGCTGCGATGGCGACTCTGGGCATTTCTGCCTGCCGGAAGGAAAATTCCAATAAAGAAACAAAAGTTCAGAAAGATTCTGATATTAAAGTTGTGACAACCATTTTCCCGGAATATGACTGGGTACGTCAGATTGCGGGAGAAGAAGCGGATCAGATGGATATCACCATGCTTCTTGACAATGGTGTGGATCTGCACAGTTATCAGCCGACTGCAGAGGACATCATGAAAGTATCGGATTGTGATCTGTTCGTATATGTCGGCGGCGAATCGGATGCATGGGTGGATGATGCGTTAAAACAGGCGAAGAATAAAGATATGCAGGTGGTCAATCTGCTCGATGTACTTGGAAACAATGCGAAAGAGGAAGAAGTGATCGAAGGAATGGAGCCAGAAGAAGAGGAAGAAGAACCGGAATATGATGAGCATGTATGGCTGTCTGTAAAAAATGCAGAAGTGCTGAGTAAGGCAATTGCAGACGCGCTGGAAAAAGTAGACCCGGATCATAAGGATATTTATCAGGAGAATGCATCTGCATACAGTGAAAAGTTGAAAGACCTGGATGCTAAGTACCAGGAAGTTGTTGATGGCGCGTCACAGAAAACACTGCTTTTTGGCGATCGTTTTCCATTCCGTTATCTGGTAGATGATTATGGATTAAGCTATTATGCTGCATTTGTCGGATGCTCGGCAGAAAGTGAAGCAAGCTTTGATACAATTTCATTCCTGGCGAATAAAGTAGATGAATTGGGACTAAAGGATATCATGGCGATTGAAAATTCCAATCAGAAAATTGCAAAGACGATCATTGAGAACACCAAAGAGAAAAATCAGAAGATCCTGACACTGGATACTATGCAGTCTACAACATCGGATGATGTGAAGAATGGCACAACCTACCTGTCAGTGATGGAAAAGAATCTTGAAGTATTAAAAGAAGCTTTGCAGTAGGAGGGAATATGGCACAAATTATATGTCGGGATCTGGCAATCGGATATGAAGGAAAAACAGTCGTGCAGAATATAAACCTTTCGGTAAAGAAAGGGGACTATCTGTGTGTGATCGGGGAAAATGGGGCTGGGAAATCTACTTTTATGAAGACTTTACTGGGACTTTTATCACCGGTGAGCGGGAAAATAGAATTCCATGATGGACTGAAGAAGAATGAAATCGGATATTTGCCACAGCAGACAGAGGTGCAAAAAGATTTTCCGGCATCCGTGAGAGAAATTGTTCTCTCCGGATGTCAGAATCACCTTGGCTTCTGGCCGTTTTACCGTACAAAAGAAAAAAAATACGCAGAAGATATGATGAAAAAACTGCAGATCACTCATCTGTCAAAACGTTGCTACAGAGAATTGTCCGGAGGGCAACAGCAGAGAGTTCTGCTTGCAAGAGCACTTTGTGCGACCAGGAAAATCCTGCTTCTGGATGAACCGGTTTCCGGGCTGGATCCACAAATGACAGAAGAAATGTATCGGTTAATTGAGAAGATCAACCGGGAAGACAAGATAACGATCATTATGATATCACATGATATCCGTGGGGCAATGGAATATGCAAGTCATATCCTGCAGATTGGTCAGGAAATTATTTTTGAATCGAAAGAAAATTATCTGCGGGCGCATACAAAGAGAAGAACTCTGGAAAATACAGGAGGGAAAAAATGATAGAAAAGCTGATATTTTATATGGGATATCCTTTTGTGCGGTATGCACTGATCGTTGGCGTACTGATTGCACTTTGTTCCTCCTTACTTGGAGTGACACTGGTATTGAAAAGATTTTCGTTTATCGGAGACGGCTTATCCCATGTTGCATTTGGAGCAATGGCGGTAGCATCGGTTTTAAATATTACAAACAATATGCTGTTTATCCTTCCGGTAACGGTCGTATGTGCGATTTTATTATTACGGACAGGACAAAATACAAAAATAAAAGGAGATGCGGCGATTGCAATGATCTCAGTTGGAGCACTTGCAATCGGTTATCTGCTTATGAATGTATTTGCGACAGGTCCTAATCTTTCAGGAGATGTATGTACTACATTATTTGGATCTACTTCTATTTTGACATTGAAGATTGAACAGGTGTGGCTGTGTGTGGTATTGTCGGTTGTGGTTGTTGTGTTATTTATCGTATTTTATCATAAAATTTTCTGCGTGACCTTTGATGAAACGTTCGCAAAGGCAACAGGCATCCGGGCAGACCGTTATAATTTGCTGATCGCCGTGATCACAGCGCTGATCATCGTACTTGCAATGAACCTGGTAGGCTCGTTACTGATCTCGGCACTGGTCATCTTTCCGGCACTATCCGCGATGCGTATCTTTAAAACATTTTTCAGTGTAACGGTATGTTCGGTTGTATTATCTGTGTGCTGTGCGATCAGTGGGATGCTTTTGTCAATCCTGGCAGGAACACCGGTTGGTTCAACGATCGTGGCAGCCGATATTGTGGCCTTTTTGATCTGCTGCATGATCGAAAAAATCGCGGGAGGGAAATAAAGTGAAAAAATTACAGAAATGGCTGATATTGTTTGTGGGAATTCTTTTGATAACCGGATGCAGAGATAATGCAAGCAGCAACAAGAAAGTGAATAACGGGAAATCTGTTAATGATGTATTAGAGAAACAGACAAAAGCGGAAGAACAGAAGGAACAGACAGAGGAAAAGGACAAGAAAAAAGAAAGTACAGACACTTCAGAAAATACGGAGACAGAAGATGTAGATTATGATCTTACAGAAATGAACAGTGATATGGTTTACGCGACAGTTTACCAGATGATGATGGAACCGGAGCAGTATGAAGGAAAAACAATCCGGATCGACGGGAATTATTATATAAGTAAGGATGAAGCGACAGGGAATACCTATCATTTTTGCGTGATCAAAGATGCGCTGGCGTGCTGCGCACAGGGACTGGAATTTGTCCGGAAAAATGAGGAAGAATTGTCGGATGAAGATTATCCGGAACAGGAAACAGAAATTATCGTTCAGGGAACGTTCGAGACATATAAAGAACCAAATGATGAGACTTTGTATTGCAGAATCACAGATGCGGATATGCAGATAAAAAAATAAGAAGAGAAAAGATGGATCATGAAGGAATACGGGAAAAAGATTAGCAGATATTTGATGAAAAACAAAAGAGGAAGATTTTATTGTGTGGCAGGTGTGTTGTATCTGCTGGCAATTTTGTTTGTCATGAATGATGCCTGGCTGTATCAGACACCGATCGTGAAAGTGACAAAAGTAGTGACAATTGTAGAAGGGAAAAGCAAAAGTACACGTGGAACAGAAGAAACGAAATATAAGCAGAGTCTTTATGGAAAAATCATAAACGGAGAAGACAAAGGAAAAGAAGTGCGGATTGCCAATGAATACACAACAACAGAAATGGCTGACCAAAAATACCATAAAGGTGACCGGGTGTTTTATAAGGGATCATCGATCATTGGAGTAAAGCGGGATACGATGCTGGTTGTTATGCTTGGCTTCCTTGCACTTCTGCTCCTTGGGATTGCCGGACGGCAGGGCGGTTTGACGATCATAACAGCAATGATGAATATCCTGATTTTTGTGATCGGTTTCTGGATGGCGGATGACACATCGGAAATTCTGAGTGTATGTAGCAGACTGATTCTTTTTTTCGCAGTGGTAACGCTTGTTGGATTAAATGGAATCCACAGGAAAACTTTTGCCGCACTATTGACAACACTATGTGTCCTGCTTATGATCATGGGGATATTTGATCTTGTTATGCAGCATATGGAAGAACTGGATTATTCGACGATGGAATATCTGGGCAGTATTGATAATCCGGATGAAATTTTCCATGCAGAGATCCTGTTGTCAGGACTCGGTGCCATCATGGATGTGGCGGTTGCCATATCGGTGGCTTTAAGCGAGATTGTTGAGCAGAAACCGGAAGTAAAATTTGTGGAACTTTTCCGTTCGGGCAGAGAGATCGGATATGACATTATGGGAACAATGATCAATGTGCTGTTGTTTGTGTTTGGCTGCGGTCTGATTCCTACATGTTTGATCCGGATGAACAATGAGGTGCGTTTTGTTACCATTGTAAAATTGCATATTCCATGTGAATTATGCCGTTTCTTTGTAGAAAGTATCGGAATTGTACTGGCGATCCCAGTGTCTATTTTCATAACAGCAGTTATGATGAAACTATCTGTGAAAAAGAGGGAAAAAAGATGTTGATCATATTGGGACTGATTCTAATGATAGTAATAGTGCTTGTTGGAGGGGACAGAGGCGCCATGTCTCTGATTGCTCTGGCGGGAAATATTTTGTGCCTGAGTCTTGCAATCTGGCTTTATGCCGTCGGAGCACCCGTGTTTCTGGTTACTGCCGGTGCAGGAATTTTAATTTCCTGTATCACTTTGTTTTATCAAAATGGGACGAATATTAAAACCTGGAGTGCATTTCTTGCGGTTGCAATTACAATGTGTGTGTTATTTGCATTTATTTATCTGGTCGTATGGAAAAGTGGGGCGGGAGGCTTGAATGAGATCCAGGCAGCCGGAGAAGATGTTTTCTATTATAATATGAACCTGGATATCAGTATGCCCAAGGTTGCAACAGCCGTAATTGTACTCAGCACATTAGGAGCTGTGATCGATATGGCACTGACAGTAACAACTTCCGTATATGAGGTGAAATGTCATAAGCCGGATATCAAAATGAACAAACTGGTTCAAAGTGGAATGAAGATTGGAAAAGATGTGATCGGAACAACGGTTAATACGTTATTGTTTGCATATCTGGGAGAATCGCTGTTGTTATTCGCGTATTTGAGAATGCAGAATTACTCCATTGAGCTGTTGCTCAACTCCAAAATTCTTTTTCAGAACTGTATTTCCATGATTTTTGGAGCAATTTCCTGCACAATGATAATGCCGGTTTCAGCGGTTTTGATCGCAAAAAACTGTGAGCTTTTTGATTGGATGGAAAATAGTAAATAGCAGGTTGACAGCAGGGAAATATCTGTGATAAACTTGTTTAAGATTAAACTGTTTACGAATGAACAATTTATTCGTGAACAGTTTTCTTTTTTTGAAGAAGCAAAAAGTGGAAGGAGGAAAGTCATTTGTGTGAAGGATGTGAAGAGCGAATCCACGTAGGACATCAGGTGCACCGGATAGACCGTTCGATTTCAAAACTGCTGGAAATGCGTGTAAAAGAAGAAGGACTGGATGAGATTGCCCTGATGCATGGCTGGATCTTACGTTATCTATATGAACATCAGGATAAGGAAATTTATCAGAAAGATATAGAAAAGTATTTTGGTATCTGCCGTTCAGCGGTAACAAATATTATCCAGACTCTGGAGAAAAAAGGGTACATCTGCCGTGCATCGGTTGCAAATGATGCGCGTCTGAAAAAAGTAATGCTGACAGAAAAAGGACGGGAAAACCATGAAAAACTGGGAGAAATTTTTCAGAAAATGGATGCGCAGTTGGAAGAAGGCATTACAGAAGAAGAATTACATGCATTTATGCATGTGATCGATAAAGTTTATTACAATATGGAAAAAATGAAAGGAGAGAATTCATGATTCGGACTTTATTAAAAGAAGTAAAAGAATATAAAGCGGCATCGATCGCAACACCGTTTTTTATGATTCTGGAAGTATTGTTTGAGACATTGATTCCATTTCTGATGGCATCTATTATCGATAAGGGTGTCAATACCGGAGATATTCACCATATTTACAAAGTTGGTGGAATTATGATCGTGGCTGCATTTTGTGGCCTGCTTGCCGGAATGGCAGGAGGACGATACGGAGCAAAGGCTTCGACCGGGTTTGCGAAGAATTTGAGAAATAAGATGTTCGATCAGATCCAGACCTATTCGTTTGCAAATATTGATCATTTCAGTACAGCAGGTCTGGTTACACGTCTGACAACAGATGTGACCAATGTGCAGAATGCGTACCAGATGATGCTGCGTATGATGATGAGAGCACCGGCAAGTATGATCTGTGCAATGGTGATGGCATTTACGATCAATGCCAGACTGGCAAGTATTTACCTTGTGGCAGTTGTGATCCTGGGAGTGATCCTCTTCTTTATCATTCGTCATGCAACGGCTTATTTCCAGCAGGCATTTCCAAAATATGATGCTTTAAATGCATCCGTTCAGGAAAATGTATCTGCGATCCGTGTAGTAAAAGCATATGTAAGAGAAGAACAGGAAACAAGTAAATTTCAGTATGCAAGTAAGAATATTTACGATATTTTTGTAAGAGCAGAGAAAAATGTTATATGGAACTCACCGATCATGATGTTCACTGTTTATACCTGCATCATCCTGATCAGCTGGTTTGGTGCAAAGATGATCGTAGTGAAATCGTTGACAACAGGAGAGTTGATGAGTCTTCTTGCATACTGTATGAACATTCTGATGAGTCTGATGATGCTGTCTATGGTATTTGTCATGATTTCCATGAGTATGGCAAGTATGCGGCGTATAGCAGAAGTACTGGATGAAACCAGCGATATCCATAATCCGGAACATCCGCTTTATGAAGTGGCAGATGGAAGTATTTCATTTAAGAATGTAGATTTTGCTTACAAAAAAGACAGTGCAGAGAAAGTCCTGAAGAATATCAATCTGGACATCCATTCCGGTGAGACGATTGGCATCATTGGAGGAACCGGAAGTGCGAAGACGAGTCTGGTGAATCTGATCAGTCGTCTGTATGACGTGACAGGCGGAGAAATCCTGGTTGGCGGAAGGAATGTCAAGGATTATGATCTGGAAGTACTGAGAAATCAGGTATCTGTTGTATTGCAGAAAAATGTACTGTTTACCGGAAGTATTCTGGATAACCTGCGCTGGGGAAACAAAGAGGCGACCGACGAAGAATGTATGGAAGCATGTCGGCTTGCATGTGCAGATGAATTCATTGAGCGTTTCCCGGATAAATATAATACCCACATTGAACAGGGAGGAAACAACGTATCCGGTGGTCAGAAGCAGAGACTGTGTATTGCAAGAGCACTGCTTAAGAAACCGAAGATCCTGATCCTGGATGACAGTACCAGTGCGGTAGATACTGCTACAGATGCGAAGATCCGCCGTGCATTCCGTGAAGAAATCCCGGATACAACAAAGCTGATCATTGCACAGCGTGTATCCAGTGTGCAGGATGCAGACCGTATCATCGTTATGGATGAAGGGCAGGTTCATGGATTTGGTACACACGAAGAATTGCTGAAGACCGATGAAATTTACCGCGAAGTATACGAATCGCAGACTCAGGGCGGAGGAGATTTTGATGAAAACGGAGGTGAAGCATAATGCCAAGACCGATGGGAAGACCACAGAATAAAGTGAAATATCCGGGGAAACTTTTGATGCGTCTGATAAACTACATTTTCCGTGATTATAAAGTTCATTGTATTGCAGTATTTATCCTTATATTTGTAGGAGTTATCGCAAATGTGCAGGGAACGATGTTTACAAGAGATCTGATCGACAAATATATTACACCGTTCTTGCTGTCTGACGGTACACCGAACTTTTCACCGCTTGCACATGCAATTGAAAGGGTTGCGGTATTTTACGGAATCGGAATCGTTGCGACTTACGCATATAACCGTATCATGATCAATGTGACACAGGGAATGATGATGAATATGCGTAATGAGCTGTTTGAACATATGGAAAAGCTGCCAATCAAATATTTTGATACCCATGCGCACGGCGACATCATGTCGATTTATACAAATGATATTGATACCTTAAGACAATTGATTTCTCAATCAATTCCTCAACTTATTTCAAGTTGTATGACAATTGTGACAACATTTGTCTCAATGATTATCTTAAATATTCCTTTAACTGTATTAAGTGTATGTATGTTAATGGTAATGCTTGTAGTTTCAAGAAAACTTGGTTCTTTATCAGGAAAATTCTTCGTTAAACAACAAAATGATTTAGGTAAAGTTAATGGTTATATTGAAGAAACGATTTCAGGTCAAAAAGTTGTTAAAGTGTTCAATCACGAAGAACAAGCTATTGCTGATTTTAGAAAATTAAATGATGAATTAAGAGAAAGTGCTTATCAAGCTCATAAATTTGCGAATATCTTAATGCCAGTTACGGTTCAATTAGGAAATGTTTCTTATATTATTTGTGCCATCGTAGGAGCAATTCTTGCTTTAAATGGACATTTCTCACTTACAATTGGGACACTTGTTGCTTTCTTAACACTTAATAAAAGCTTTAATCAACCAATTGGACAAATTTCTCAACAAATCAATGCTGTAGCGATGGCACAAGCAGGTGCAGGACGTATTTTTGATTTATTAGATCAAGAAAGTGAAGATGATCAAGGTGTTGTGACTTTATGTCGTGTAGAAACTGTTGATGGAAAAATGGTTGAAACAGATAAAAGAACTGGGCATTGGGCTTGGAAACATCCACGCAAGGATGGGCAAGTTGAACTTGTAGAAATGAAAGGTGATATTCGTTTAGAAGGTGTTGATTTTGGCTATTTTGATGATCGTATGGTTTTACACAATGTTGACGTTTATGCAAATCCTGGTGAAAAGATAGCCTTTGTTGGAGCGACAGGTGCAGGTAAAACAACGATTACTAACCTAATTAATCGTTTCTATGATATTCAAAAAGGATCAATTACTTATGATGGTATTGATATTAAATTGATTAAAAAAGATGATTTAAGAAGATCATTAGGTGTGGTATTACAAGATACACATTTATTTACTGGAACAGTTATGGATAATATTCGCTATGGTCGTCTTGATGCTACGGATGAAGAATGTATTGAGGCAGCAAAACTTGCTAATGCTGATTTATTTGTAAAACATTTACCAGAGGGTTATCAAACAATGCTTACAGGAGATGGAGCTAATTTATCTCAAGGACAAAGACAATTATTAGCGATTGCCCGTGCTGCTGTTGCTAATCCACCAGCATTGATTTTAGATGAAGCAACTTCATCGATTGATTCTCGTACAGAAAAACTTGTACAAGATGGTATGGATAAATTAATGCATGGTAGAACAACTTTAGTTATTGCCCATCGTTTATCAACGATTAAAAATAGTGATTGTATTATGGTTTTAGAACAAGGTCATATTATTGAAAGAGGAAATCATCAATCATTGATTAAAGAAAAAGGTAAATATTATCAATTATATACAGGAGCTATTGAAATGGATTAATCCATCAATAGCTTTTTCTTTGGACTAAACGTCCATTGAAAGAAGAAAAATTGAAAGATAAAATAAGTATAAGAAATGAGGCATTTGTGAGACAAACTTGGGACAAATATTAAGTACATACATGTTATAATCTATTTGTAATAAATCTAGATGACGTTACTTCAACTCAATAGAAAGTAGGTAATGTGTATGATACCCATCAATAAGGTAACCTCTGATAGTGCATGTCGGACATTCTTAAGTAATGATGTCAGTTTTGCATCTTTTATTAATGCAGTTGTATTTGAAGGAGAACAACTCATTCATCCTGAGAATCTTGTGTACTATGAAAACGATACAGCTTTTATTATCAATGATTCAAAAAGAATAGAGGATAAAAAAAGAAGAAGAGATATTGTTGTTAAAAGTGATATTAATGGAATCTACTGTATACTAGGAGTAGAACATCAAAGTAGTGTTGATTAAGCAATGGTGGTTAGATGTGCCATCTATGAAATGTTGGAATATTTAAAACAGTTAGAAAATAAAGAGTATAAAAGATTAGTACCACAAATCATGGTTGCCTTTTATACAGGACCAAAGAAATGGAATGTACCAGTAAAACTCAGTGATTATTTTGAAATACCAGAAGAATTAAAGAAATACTTTAATGATTGGAAAATCATCTTAGTAGATGTTAAAGAAATGGATACAAGTAAGATCAAAGATGAACAAACACGCTATTTTATAGAAGCCATTCAAGCAATGTATAAGGGAGACTATATAAAATTACATCAAAAAAGAAAGATGAATACCAATAATCTGATTTATGCAGCGATAATTACAGGAAGTTTGGATATGATTAAAGATATTGTAGAAGGAGATGAGATGGATATGTGTGAAGGAATGGAAAGAATGGCAGAAGGATTTAGAAGTGAAGGACGTGAAGAAGGTATTCTTGTTGGAAGAAATGAAGGTAAATTAGAAGAAAAACAAAATACTTTATTAATGCAATTAAGATGTAAGTTAGGAGATTTATCAAAAGAAACAGAAAATACGATAAGAAGTAGTACGATGGAAAAACTAAATAAGCTTACAGTATCTATTTTTGATATACAAAGTGAAAATGATGTTTTAAAGTTAATTCATTAAACAAAAAAAAGAAATCATGAAAAGCAATGATTTCTTTTTAAATATTATTTTAAAGGAACTAATAATTGAATTGATTTTTGTAAATTATGTACATCAATAGGAAGATGTGTGCCTTCTTCACCATCTATATCCATTGTAAGATCTTGATCACAAGTAATGTGAATATGTTGCCCTTGAATATAATGGATAAAAGGACTCTTATCGTGTTTACCAAAACGATAATCTTTAATGAGTGCAATTAAATCTGTGATTGAACATCTTTTTACAATCACTAAATCTAATTTACCATCATTGATATCTGCAAAAGGAATAATACCATCGAAACCACCAACACGATTAGTGTTTGTAATTGCAAACATATAAGCATCTTCTTCAAAAGATTCATTATCTACAGTTACATTTAAATGAAGATTTGTTGATAATTGTTGAGGAAGTTGTGTCATTCCTTTAAAATAATAAGCTAAAGGACCAAATTTTTTCTTTTCTTCTTTTGATACAACAAACGAAATATCAGAAAACATTCCCGCTGCTGCTACATTAATAAAATATTGGTCATTGATTTTCCCAACATCACTAGAAATAACATTGAAATTTTTAATCATTTCCACAATACCATTTACTGAACTTGGAATATTTAAATAATTAGCAAAATCATTAACGGTACCTGCTGCTAAAATACATAAAGGAATTTTTTTATGACTATCAACCATTCCAGAAATAACTTCATTTAAAGTACCATCACCACCAACAGACATGATAAAATCATATTGATTTTCATCACAGTCTTTTGCTTTATAATAGGCATCATCTTTTTTTTCTGTATAAAATATTTCAAAATGTTCTACAATGTTTTGTAATGTTAATTGACCAATAATACGATCTAGTTTATTTTGAATAATATGTTTTCCAGATGATGGATTTATAATAATAAGACTACGTTTCATGTTATTACCTCACTTAAATATACTATATACATTTTAAAACAATTAAAAAAGATATACAATCATTGTTTCAATGATTATAATAAAATAGAATAAGCAAAGGAGTTTATTATGGCAAAATCTGAAGAAATCA
>ERZ773276.1299-NODE-1299-length-19920-cov-17.976189_pt1 | contig 19920 bp, 27 predicted proteins | sample MGYA00511386_ERZ773276 | MGnify/ENA primary metagenome ERZ773276 (study PRJEB29015, sample SAMEA2737778) | human gut metagenome | biome: human gut; feature: human-associated habitat; material: faeces | place: China | collected 2012 ...
GGCGGCTTGGGGACTTGTCCCCATTAGAATATGCGCATACTGGAAGAACACAAGGGTACAACTCGGTCTTCATATTGGTCTTCCGTTCCTCCAGGCCAACACGAAGACCTCTTTAGTTTTGAGACACAAAAGACGTTCTATTGGAAAGTCGTTTGGCATATATTTATATCTTATTGATATTCAGACGCTTACAAAGTAGTATTTTTATACACTCAAACTCTTGTGAGTAATCTGAAGACTATGGCACATGATCAATATCTGATGAAAAGGTTTATTTGCGTGTCTGGCATTGAACCGGACAGCAATTTAATCTCTAAGTTCCAAAATGAGGTGATCTCACTAACGTCGCTTGTCCAAAGGGGTGCGGCGTAATAAGGGAATCAACTCTGTTAAAATAGTTAAGAATTAAATTACCGAAGTATTGTTTATGCAGATATTTATATATTGTAAGTATCTCGTCAGAATATCTAAGTTTCTCGATAGCTTGGTGAAGAAGAGAAATAAAAAATAGTAGCGGACGATTATCAGAATAACTGACTGATAATCTCCGCAATTTTTTCCAGACCTTCTTTGTCCTTATCATCGAAGGCATTAAGGTTGGCGCTGTCGACATCTATAACAGCAACGACATCACTGCCTTTGAAGACTGGTACGACAATCTCCGAACGTGACTTTGACGAGCATGCAATGTGACCGGGGAACTTCTCGACATCGGGAACAACGATAGTTTTCCTCAGTTCCCAAGCAGTACCACAAACGCCCTTTCCTTTCTTTATTGTGTAGCAGGCAACTGGTCCTTGAAACGGTCCAAGTTCAAGAACCTCACCTTTGACAATATAAAAGCCCACCCAGAAGTAATAGCTGAATGTCTCTTTCAATGCAGCTGCAACATTGGCTAGAGCGCCAACTTTGTTGTCAACGCCGTCAATAAGCGACTTTATCTGTGCAGTGGTCTGCCGATAAATCTGTTCTTTCTCCATCTTGAAATCTTCTATCTCTGCCTTAAGAAATTGTATGTTCTTTGCTCGATTTTCGCTTTGGAATATACAAAGGTACTTCAAATAATACAAAAACTAATGATGTCCGTGAGAGAATTTTTGTAATTTTGCGCCTTAAGAGAAATCTTATTCTACATAAATACAAAGCATTATGGAATATCAGGAAAGGAATAAGGAAATTATTCGCACGAGTGTTGTAGGTATAGCCGCAAACGTACTGCTTGCTGGCTTCAAGGCTGTTGTCGGAGCCATTGCCGGTTCGGTGGCAATAATAATGGATGCTGTGAACAACCTCAGTGATGCACTGTCGAGTGTGATAACAATCGTTGGCACAAAGCTCTCAGCCCGTCCTGCCGACGGTAAGCACCCGTTTGGTTATGGCCGCATAGAATATTTCTCGGCCATAGTCATTTCAATCATTGTCCTTATTGCCGGCGTCTCGTCGCTTATTGAGTCGGTGAAGAAAATCTTCAACCCCACAGAGCCCAACTATACGACATTCACGCTCGTTGTCATTGTTGTGGCAATACTAGTTGAAAGTGAGCAGCACAGTCGTTGACGAAATAACGATCAAGTGTCTGCCGAAAATGTCTTTTTTCGCAGCAAGGAACATGGTGAACTACTTGCTGGGACCAATCCCTGCGTCATGCAAAATTCTTGCATGACAAGATTAACGCGATAAGTTCACATTTCTGAAAAGTTGAAGCAGCTGCTCCATGCGTTCCATCAACTGGGGGAAAGGCTTAGCGGCACCATAGATGTAACCATCTATCATGTTCACCTCATAGTCCTTCCTAAAGTCATCCAAGGTTACGCCTTTGGGTGTGAAATCTATTTTATCGGGATAGTCGTTGTCATAATTGACATAGCCCAAATGATAGAAGCGTCGCCTGTGCTCTACCACAGCTTTGTAAAGTTCCTTGTCATGAAGAGCCTGTGCTGCATAATCTGTATCCATCAGTCTATCAAGATCGTATAAATGACGGCTCATCCTCATTGTCCTAGGCTCATCTTTTTGAAGCTCCTCACTCAACAGAAACGCCTTCTCCAAAAAGGTACGTGATGGCGTGACTGTCTTTATTTTGGTCCCTGTCTCACTGTCCTCTTCTGGGAAAGCTTCTTCAATCAAAGAATGTATCTGCCGTTCCTCGTAAGGCTCGGACATAGACAGACAGCTAATTTCTATCTTAACTTTTGGATCGATAAGTCTTGTGCTGGACGGGAAAATACTACCATAGTTGACATATACTACCGTTGGGTCGCTGTCATGATCCACCGGCTTAGGTGGATTTCCCGTTTCTGTGACATTCTCCACCAAATATCCCTTTATACCCAGCTTCGAAAGCTCAATGTCAAGTTCCTTCGAAAGCGTCCCATGAATGAAATCACGAGAAGCCTTCCGTAGCTTTTTCACTTGATTGTTGTTCTCGCACTTTGCAAAAGGCAAGTTGAGCTGAGTCTCGAAAAAATCACGATTGATGGCCAGGTCAATATCCTCACTGAACCGATTGATGAGATGCCAGCCCTTACTCAATGACGTGCCACCCTTGAAAAGAAGGCTCTTTCCACAGGTCGTATTGAAGATTGCCTTTAGGACAACAGTAACCCACCAGTCCTTTTCAACAGCATTGTCCTCTATGTTTTTTTGTGATGCCACGGATTGAACCATGGCCATCATTTCATCTAAACTATGCTTCTGCCAATTGCTCATTTTGGACGTATTTGAATATTTTACTTAATTCTCTCCTAATCCAGGCAGGCATTACCTTTAAATCCTGCTGGATGGTGTCAAACTCGGGATAACGGCATGCAACTTTCTTAATTGCATTTTGCCAATCCGTATTAAAACCACTTTCGCCAATAGCCTTCATAGCCTGAACCAACAAACGGGTCATCTTGCCTTTAACCGCAAAGTTGCGTGGAACACCATGCTTAAAAGAAATGACTTTATTGCCACAACTGATTTTTCTTGCAGACCCACTTGTTAAGAATACAGGAGTCATGGTCACCTGGTCTGACAGTCCAAGCATGTTGAGCGCAGTGCTACCCGTAGGCAAGATTTCCGCATTGTCCCTTTCTGCTATTGCCCGGGCTATTTCCTCTGTGGTGGGATAAACCAAGCCGAATTTAGTATGCTTGGCTTTTAAGTATATACCACGCGACAAGCGACAAAGCACTCCTTGACGTACCAAGTCAGAGAGCACTTTCCCAACATACTCTTCATCGTATTCTGGATAGCTGCTATTGAAGAGCAACGTCCCATACGGAGCTGCCTCAATGTTATTCCTAATATCATCAACAACCATTTGTTAACACTAATTAAGTCGGTAACTTTTGCAAAATTACCGATATTTCCTTAATTCTCCAAATATTCTATCCTTTTTTCTTGATTACAAGTTAAAGCGAGTAGTTAGGATCGAGTAGGGGCCATGACCCACCAAAGAACAGCAGCGTACCGCGATAGGGTTCTCCCCTATCCCTTATATGTTTAACTTCACTAGTGTCCACTTAAATCCTTTAACATTCGCTTAAATTGTTCTTATATCAGACTTTTACAAGCGTATTACTTACGTGTACTTTTCAATTTTGTACCTTTGCACGGCTATAGCCAAATGTTACAGATTGTAAGTATATCGTAAAATTACTCCTCGAAAACCGACGTGAGATAATCAAGGACAGGAGGCATATCCAGTTAGAGATACCCTTTGATGAATGGTGAATTACAATCTGTAAGCAAAACTAAATGTTAAAGGATTTAAGTGGACACTAGTGGTTTAACTTATTCTTTCTATAATTCGAAATATAACTTATCAAATTTGGTAGTCCAAAAGCAAATCGCTAACTTTGCAAAAGGATAGAAAACAGTGCACCTATTAATTGCGATTTTCAGACTGCACTATAAAAGGAACTGATAGGGATTGCCTAAGCGACAATCCCTTTTTTCGTACCTCAAAGTCAAAGAGAAGATATTTGCCTATGCAGTCTACTGATGTACATGATAATCAACACCTTAACTTTCAAAAGATTGTCATGTGGTACTGGAAATAAAGGATAGTAGATCTTAACCTAAACTTTAACGTTTTTAACTTTATTTATTACTACCAACTTCGATAAACTCGAACAAATTTGAAGTATCAACGGCGAAATGCAGTTTTTCTGGCGAAAATGAAAGCTTCTCTGAATGACGGAGAAGGGTCTCATAAGTTGCAATCGTGGTATGGACCAAAAGAGAAAGCTAAGTGAACAGGTTTAAGTTTACATGTCTATATACATGGGTGTGCTTAAACTTAAACTTGTTCTGCCCTCATGGCGTCTTGTTTGGCTTCAAGCTCTTTTCTTTTCGTCACTCAGAGGAATCTGCCTGTCTGTTGCTTCCAGTTAGAAGACCTCAGAGCCTCTATTTCCTTGTTTTGGCGTTCAGCAGAGATTACACAGCATGAGATTCTTTACGGAATCTTTAGTTCTTTCGCATGCAGATGTGAAGTTGCATGGAACCATTTTTAGCTCTTGATAAAATAAAAGTTCCTTCTCCTTGCAGAATAAGACAAAAGTGCGTATATTTGCAAAAACAATAATACGATAAGCTATGTTGTCAAGAGAAGAGACTTACCAACTGAAATATACGATAGCCTTGATAGCAGAGTTTGCCAAGAAGTTTCATCTTGGCAAGAAACAGGCGTACAATTATATCAAAAGGTTCAATGGATTCGACTACCTCAAGAGTTTCTATGATGTTCTGCACACACTTTCTTTTGAGGAAGCCGTTCGAGATATATCAATTATTTGCGCACGCAATGGTGGCAAGCTCAAATATCAGGACAAATGATACTTTACGTCATTATTTGAATCTTTATCTTACAACTGGTGACTACCGCAGCTAAAATGAATATGACACAAAAAGCAAGAGTCTCGTAATGTTCAACTGGTGGAAGAATTTTTCTTTCACCAAAACATTACGGACTATGGGAAAAAGCAGACGAAAGGTGGCTGGCGGCACTTGGTGTTGCTGCAAGTCACAAAAGAAAGGCAAACAGATCAGTAGCCGGAGATTTCGGCATCATACCAATCAGTTGGTAAGAACTTGCCAATTCGATAGTCTTCCTTTTCGCTCTTATGAACTGACCAGCCCCTGGGATTTGGGCGGAGACGGAAAATGGGCAATCTTTAGAATAAAGGTTGACTGGGATGAGGATTATCTCAGATGGCTGAGGAAATGAGGTTGGTTGGGCAGGTGTCTATCCTGTCCAACCGATTTGTTTTTATCAGCAATCGTATAGTCACTGCAATACTGGTGTAAGATATTTCGCCATGAGATAACCGCCGACAATCAGCCAACCATAGAGGATTGCAGCTAAAACAAACGGCTTGAATCCGGCTTTCTTGAATTTGTCGATACTTGTTTCTGCACCGAGAGCCGTCATGGCCATGGTGAGCAGGAAGGTGTCGAAGGTGTTGATGAACGACACAGCGGAGGAGGGTAGCAGGGATAGCGAGTTGAACCCTATGACCAAAAGAAACAGCAGCGCGAACCATGGTATAGTGATAGTGCCCTTCTGCGTGTCACCACCACGGCTCCGCACGCCGCGAGCTACAAAAAAGGCCACAACAAGCAGCACCGGCACGAGCATCATAACGCGGATCATTTTCACGATAATGGCAGTGTTGCTCACCGCTGTGCCCATGGCATTTCCCGCACCCACCACGTGGGCTACCTCATGAATGGTGCTGCCGGTGAAGATACCCATCTCGTCGGGTGAGAGATTGAAGATACCGCAACGGTACAATATAGGATAGAGAAACATCGAGAGCGTTCCGAAAATGACAACGGTGGCCACGGCTACAGCGGTCTTATACGGTTTCGGTCGTATGGCACCGTCGACACCCATCACCGCCGCAGCACCACAGATGGCACTGCCGCACGATGTGAGCAGGGCGATGCTACGGTCCATCTTCAGCAGTTTTCCGATAACGATGCCGAGGCCGATGGTCACCATAACGACAATGGCATCAATGACGATGGCAGGGATTCCTACCTGCATGACATCCTGAAAGCTGAGCTTGAAACCGTAGAGGATGATACCTAATCGCAGTATACGCTTGCTACAAAAGCTGATGCCCGGTACCCACGTGTTAGGCAGGTTGTTGCGCAGACTGTTGGCATAGAGCATGCCCAAGACAATACCCACGACCATTGGACTCAACGACAGAGCCTTGACCCAGTTCATGTCGCCAACATAGAAAGCGGCACACGAGAAGAGTGCCATCAGCAGCACACCGTGAAGCATACTGCTACGTTGTTCTGATAATCTCATTTTTTCTTCTTACTTGAATTTTCGCCTGCAAAGGTAAGAAGAAAATGCCACTGACACTTATACAGAATAACTATGCCTTATAACTTGAGGTTATGAAGTGTTTGAATTTCGACTGCAACTTTGGCGAGGCTCCCTGTTTCTCAACGAAACAGAACTGACGTTCAAATTTCAGATGTTCAATATCCACAATCTTGAAAATGTCGGCATATATCTGGTCGCGCACCGCCTGTATGCTAACAATACCCATCGCATTGGTATGCTCCACATAGTGCTTGATGCCCTCGGTGGTGCCAAGGTTCATTTCTATATTCAGATCGGTGAGTGCTATATGCTGTGTCTCAAGCGCTTTCTGTAACACATCAAGGGAGCCCGAACCAAACTCACGCACTACGAGCGGTACAGCCCGTAGTTGCTCCAATGTGATGGTGTCGCTCTTAGCCAAACGGCTGCTCGTTCTGACAATGGGCACGAGTTCGTCATCCATAAACGGATGGTATTTCAGCTCCGGCTGTCTGACGAAGCCCTCGACCATACCTAAGTCGATTCGCCCCTCGCGTAGGGCAGTCTCCACCTCCCTACTATTGCCGCTGAGCATTGTGATACGAATATCGGGAAAACGCTTGTGAAAGTCGGCAATGATCCCCGGCAGGACATACTGCGATATCGTGGTGCTGGCTCCAACGCGCAACTCGCCGGCCACTTTCTCTTGCAGGGAGTTCATGTCGTAGTCCATCTGTTGATAGTTCTGCTGTATTTTCTTCGCATGTTCAAGGAGCAGCAGCCCGGCATGAGTGAGCTGTATGTGGTTACCCAGTCGGTCGAAGAGCCGGCAGTTATATTCCCGCTCCAGTTCCTGGATATGCTTACTGATGGCGGGCTGGCTGATGAAGAGCTCCTGTGAGGCCTTAGTGAAGCTAAGGTTCATCGCCGCGCTTAGGAATACTCTTAGACGTATATCAATCATGTCTCAACGGGTTTGGTGTGGACAAAGGTATACATAATTTCCGTGACAGAGGTAAACTTCCTCTATTAATATCGTCTTCTATAGGAAATTTTTGTGGTAAACAACAGATTATTCCTTCATAGATAAAAAACTTTAGAATCAGCAAGCATATACTCCATTTATATGTTCACAGATAAACAGAACATCTCTTTTTCAGCAATAGGGTTACAGCCGCGGTTAGTGCCATCACCCTATTCAAGCAAGTTCTCAAGACTTCTGCCCCATACTTCTCCGTTGACAGGCTGGAAAGCATGGATACCAAGTTCCTGTGCCGCTTTGATATTGTTTGTGCCATCATCGATAAACATAGTCTCGTCGGGATTAAACCCCTCCTTTGTCAGTACGGTCTCAAAGCTCTTGCTTCCCGGCTTCATGCTTCTCTGCTCAAAACTGAGATATTGATGCTCACGAGGAATGAAATCAGCGAGACTATGTCCTCTGCCATCAAATTCATTGGAATGAAACCAGCGGCGATGAATGGGTTGGTATTCGAAAGAAGCGCAATCTTGTAACCCATGGTCTTGAACTTCAGAAGTTGGTCAAGGTTGGCCTGTTTCACTTCGGTCATAAAGCCGAGCCAGCCTCGTTGACAGTCCTCCCAACTCACTTCATGGCCGACGTGCCGACTCACTTGCTGCCGGAACTCTTCATCACTGATGTTTCCCGCTTCCACGTCGCCGATAATACCTTTTTGCGTGTATGCATTAAGGTACAGTTCTACATCTTTGAAACCTATGGCCTTAAAGGCTTCAACACTTCCTTGCAGCGAGATCTCAATAAGAACACCGCCAAGGTCAAAAACCAGATTTTTTATCTTCCTCATTAATTTTTGTAGTTAAAATGTTTGTTGTATAGATACCACCTCATCATAGGTGAAGACATATCAATGATGTACCCATCTACTTTCATACCCTACCAATAATATCCATGAACTGCGGGTGTCGCTCGTACCAAGCGTCAGCAAATGAGCAGACAGGCTTAACTTTCAGTCCCCTGCTGACAGCATAGTCGTTTGCAGCACTGACAAGCATACCGCCCACTCCCATTCCCTTCCTGTAGGCATAGGTGTGCTCAATACTCATGATGTTTCTGTCAAAAATAAAATCCAGTCGGCCAACAAGTTCCTCGCCATCATAGGCCAGCACCTTACCGGCTGTATTCGTCGTTTCTATTTTCGTTTCCATAATTGTTGCAATGTTACGAAATTTATCTGAATAATAAGAGGCGTATGTGGCTGTTGGAAAGAAAGGCAATTCCATTTTGCTAGTAAAATGCAAGTATAGGTTTTCCGGGCATGGAAGAATCGTGTCAAAAGACGTGATTGGTATGACTTTGAATGGTATGTCAAACATCGCGTCCCATTGGATTTCAATCATCTGTCAGAACGCATCTTGCTGTTTAATGGTAAATCCGTCAACTGAGATGAGTTCATGGACTTGTTACGTCAGCGGCTTGGCAGTACTGACATCAATATGGTCAAAGCGATGTCATGCTTTGTATTCGCCAGCCCCAGGGAACTCGACATATGGTCGAATGAATATTTCCTTCAGTTGGCAAATATGATACGGTTTGAATAAATCAGTCGATCGACAAGCTCGTCACTTATATAGGCGGCAGCTTATCGGCCATGATTGTTGTTTTCCCATACAAAAATAGGAAAAATGTGATATTTTAGTCTAGAACATTTGGAAAAATGTGATGAAGTTGCTATATTTGCAAGGAAAAATGTGATACGACTATGAAATTGCTCAGACGAAAGATTGACCGTTATCTTGAGGAGTGGAAGGCGGATGCCAACCACAAACCACTGATAGTGAGAGGGGCACGGCAGATTGGCAAGACAGAATCCATCCGCCAGTTTGCCCGGACACACTATACCAACGTCATTGAGATCAACTTTGTATTCCAAAAACAATACAAGCAGATTTTCAGCGACGGCTATGAAGTAGACCAAATTATCAAGAACATCTCATTGATAGACCCCTCGCTGACCTTTCCCGACGGCACTCTGTTCTTCTTCGATGAATTGCAAGACTGCCCTGACTGTGCAACGGCACTGAAGTCATTCAAGCTGGACGGGCGCTATGATGTCATCTGCTCCGGCTCACTCATGGGATTGTATTACAAGCAGATAGAATCCAACAGCGTTGGCTACAAGCAGGACTATGAGATGCATTCCATGGACTTTGAGGAGTTCCTTTGGGCCAAGGGCTACAACGAGACGCTGACGAATGATTTGTTGCAGCACATGATAGCGGTGAAGCCCCTCTCAGAGATGCAGATGAAAGTACTGATGGACATCTTCAAAGACTATATGATTGTCGGCGGCATGCCGGAAGTCGTCAGCACCTACATCCGCCAGGGAAACTTCAGTGGCACGCTGGAACTCCAGCGCCAGTTGCTGCTGGACTATGAAGAGGACATCACCAAATATGCACGTGAGGGCATGGAGCGTGCACGGATTCTGAACGTTTTCAGACACATCTCTGTCTTCTTGGCCAAGGACAACAAGAAATTCCAAGTGTCGAAGATTGCGACAGGGGCGCGCAATAGAGAATACATCGGCAGCGTGGAGTGGCTGGCCAATGCCGGCATTATCAACCCTTGCTATTGCATGGAGATGCCGGAATTGCCACTAAAGGGTAACTACAATCCCGCACAATACAAGATTTACTTCAAAGACACTGGTCTGCTTATTGCCTCGCTTGATGAGGAATCGCAGGAGGACCTCAGAAGAAACCGTAACTTCGGTACTTACAAAGGTGCCATCTACGAGAATATTGTCGGCGACATGCTGGTGAAAGCCGGCTATGAGTTGTATTATTACCGCAATGAGAAGAGCACGGTAGAGATGGACTTCTTCATTAGGGATGCTCGAACGCTCATCCCGGTGGAGGTGAAATCGCAAGACAGCAGCACCAAGTCGCTCGTGAAACTCATTCAGAGCGACCGCTATTCGGATATTCGCTACGGTATCAAGCTGGGCTACCGCAACATTGGCTTCAACGGCCAGTTCTACACCTTCCCTTATTTCCTCACCTTCCTGCTGAGGCAGTTTCTGCGGGAGAAGAAGACAAAGTGAGCGTGGGGGATGCAGACAGGAATGAAGCGAATGACGAAGTAAAAAAGTGATATTTGGTACAGAAAAATCCCATTTTGTGCTTTTTCTATTCAAATAATTACTATCTTTGCAAAAGAAATGGAAGTAGATATTTTATAATGGCAAATGTATTGAGTCAATTCGGTAACATACCTGTCACGGCTGTCACAGTCGGGTCGGTGTTTCCATCTCTCACTGAAAAGAATAAGAAGGTGAGATGGTTGGAGAAGCATGATGAAATCATCAGGCTCAAGCGCGGATTATATGTTGTCAACCCTGAAATTACCGGAAAGACCTTGTCGACAGAACTGATGGCCAATCACATCTATGCTCCTTCATACGTCTCCATGTCCACAGCCCTACGTTACTATGGTTTGATACCAGAGACTGTCTATGAGATGCAGTCAGTGACCATTAAGCATGCAAGGACTTTCGACACCCCATATGGACGCTTTACTTACACTACCATATCCAGCGAAGCCTTTCATATTGGAGTATGCAGTATCAACAATGGGGACTATGCTTTCATGATAGCCACTCCAGAGAAGGCCTTGTGTGATCTGATAGCTAACACCCATCATGTCAACCTGCGGTATATAAAGGAGGCCCGCACCTTTTTGGAAGAAGACTTGCGTCTTGATATGGACGGATTTGCCAAAATGAATCCTGCCATTTTCGAAGAATATGCCGCAATAGGAAAGAAAGGCGATTCCATACGTACCATCATTAAGTTATTAGAGAAAGATATTAAATGATGGACAAGACAAAGATTCTTTTCATCTGCCTGGGCAACATCTGCCGCTCTCCGGCGGCTAACGCCATCATGCAGAAATACGTCGACGATGCAGGACTGACCGACCGGTTCTATATCGACTCGGCTGGCATCGGCCCGTGGCATGTAGGCCAGCTGCCCGACAAGCGGATGCGACAGCATGGTGCACGACGCGGCTATCGCATTGACCACATCGCCCGCCAGTTCGACGCACGTCATGACTTTGCCGACTTCGACTTCATTGTGGTCATGGACGACGAGAACTACCACGACATCTGCAGCAAAGCGCACAGCGAGGCCGACCGCCACAAGGTCATCCGCATGGCCGACTACTTCACGAAGTACAAAGGGAGGACCTCCGTGCCCGACCCATACTATGGCGATGGCGAAGACTTTGAGCTCGCCCTTGACCTCATTGAGGACGGATGCAGGGGGATGCTACGACAATGTGGAGTATGTGGATGAGCAAAATGAAAATAAATAGCCCAAAATTTGGGAAGTTGCAACGAAAAGATTATTTTTGCAAAATAGAAAGGTGAAAGAATATGGAAAAGATGAATACAAAAGAAGATTTCCTCAAACGCTTTGAGGCTGCCAAGCAGCGAAAGCATGAGATGGTGGAGAAGATGAAGGAAGACATCACCGTGGAATATGAAAAAATTCATGGTGAGAAGCCGAAGTCATTCTTTGTTCTTTGAACTCATCCCTCTGATAATTCTCGAAATACGTTCTCGTTGCCATACAATTTCTAAAGATGACCAGAGTAATCCACATTAGGCGTTTCCCTTTCATGGGTGGCTTCTATGCCATCAACCTCTTTGGCATCATCTTCACCGTGCAGGAGCTCAATGCCGCGGAACTCAACCACGAGCGCATCCACACCGCCCAGCAACGTGAACTGCTCTACATCGGCTTCTATCTGTGGTATGTGCTCGAATGGATCTTCTTGCTCGCCAAATACCGCGATGGCCTCAAGGCCTACTTCCACATCCGCTTCGAGAAGGAGGCCTACAACCATCAGGACGACCTGGACTACCTGAGCCATCGGCAGCATTACCACTACAGATAAGTATGTAAGCAACAACTACAGCAAAGAGCTGGATCACTACCCCAAAAAAGAAATACAAGCCCTTGGGAGATTCCCATATTCCACAAGATATTTTTGCAGCATGCTGCAATTTTACCTTGCAAAGATAATAAAACGCTCTGAATTCTACTATGCCGACTTCGACTATATGATGGGCATGGGCAACGAGAGCTATAGGAAAAGGAATCATTCCCAAAGATTGATGTCATTTCCAAATAACTGCGCAAATCATTCTTTATCCTTTCTCGCCTCTTTGATTTCCTTGTTGATTTCTTCAAGAGAGAGCTCTTTGTCCTCGCTTTTTTCAGCTTTCAGGCGGGCTGAACAGAAAGCTGAGAGAGCTTCTCGTCTGATGTTCTCCGAATTGTCTGAAGCAGAAATGACAAAGGGAATACTGCGGCTTCTTATAACCTGGTTGATGAAGATATTGATAGCCGTGTTAGCACTCATGCCAAATTGCTGGCAAAGTTTGTCGAACTGATTCTTGATATTCGAGTCCATGCGGACTGTCATTGCTGATTGTGCCATATCTCTTAGTTTTATGGTAGCAATATGCCACCAAATTAATATTATTCTGGTGGCAAATATGGCATTATCTGTTCAATCTTCCAAATTATTTCCAACCTTTTTTCTTCCTTCTTTATATCTTTTTCCTTAAAACTTCATACGTTGCGCAGCCCATCCTCAATAAGGTTGCGCAGCTCCCATCTGTGCCCCCATTTGCATTACCATCTGTCTGCCGACATCATCCAGTCTCCAGCTCTTGCCATCATACAGGAGAACTTTGCTCCCGTCTGGCATTTCGCCATACAGCTTGTTATCCTCTATGGTAATGTTGGCACTCATCAGTTCCTTATATCCATGGCACATGGCGGCATAAGGTTGCAGACGCATCATGAGCTTCCGGGATTCGCAAATGTTCTTTCTGAGCATCCTATTGTAGTCCATCATCTGCTGCACAGTTGAGATGATGTCCTCCTCGAAGTAGATATAGGTAATGTCGAACTCACCGAAGTCCATCACCTTGACATCATGATCGCTGTCTTGAAGTACCTCCAGTCCGTCCTTTCCTATGAATATCCAGCTGACCAAGTCTTCGCCATCCCATACGCACCCCGTCTGCCAGCCGAAGGCCTCGAAGATGCGGTCGGCATCCTTGTCGATGGCAGCCCAGCGATGGCCGCAGGGGAAGACGCGGATGGTCATGTCCTCAGGGCGTTCCACCGCCTTCCGCAGAATGGCCACAATCTCCGCGTCCTGCTTCCGTGTCTCCATCAAGCGTTTCGGATTGACAGTCTTCTTCCAGTCCAAGAAAGTCTTTATAAGGCCATCAGGTGCACCTTCAGCAATATCGTCCAAAATGCCCATAGGATTCTCATACATCACGGGTGCGTCCATATTGGTGAAAGCCAGTTCGAAGTCTTCCATCATCAGTCTCCACTGCCGGAACTGCTCCACGGTATTTGCAATCAGCAAAGCCTCGTAGCACCGTCTTACAGCTTCGTTCTTCAACTTCTTGGATTCTCCCTCATAGCATGTCAGAATGTCGAGGTAGTGTTTCTTGAGCGTGTTCACCCAAGCCAAGTTCGTGTCTCCCATAGTAAGTGTCAGTTGTTTGTGTTGTGTTTAGATTAGAAGACAAGCCGCCATTGCCAGTACAAAGTTGGCAATGGGACCTGCAAGATAGAAGTTTACGGTATCGGCAGCTCAAAGGACTTGTACACCTGCTTGCCCTCCTTGTCGATGAAGCACCACCGCTCGGCCTTGTACGGAATACCATTCGCTTCCACACACTGGTAGTCAATCTTCACCTTCCAGCCGGAGAACTCACCCTTGCGGCCACCGGCTGCTATGAGCGCCCTTAGTTCCGCCATGCTCCGCATTTGCCGCTCGGCGAGGCTGACCACGTAGTGGTCTGCCGGGTTGAAGCGGCTCATATTCCCCGTGCGCCTCATGATGGTGTCCGTGACCACCTTCATAGTCTGCATCATCCCCAAGACCTCCTTCTGGTTGAAATATCCCGTGCCGAATGCCGAGTCCGGCTCCGACACGGCCATCACCTGCAACTGCTTGGGATAGTCCACGCTCAGCTCCAAGTTCTCTTTGGCCAGCTGTTTCATCTTCTCACTCGATTTGCCGCACGATGCCATCAGTGCGGCAACCGCCATCAGCATAATCACTTTCTTCATTGTCTTTCCCGGATTAAAGTCCATACTTGAGCGTGTAGTGCGTGATGCTTCCCGACGGCTTGAAGCGTATGCGCTTCGTTGCCGGGTCGGTCATCATCTCCCCGGTCTGGGGATTGCGCACCTGCCGCTCAGCACATTTTCTTACATAGAATCTACCGAAGTCAGGCAGGAACACCTCCCGGTCTTCCTTGAGGATGTCCGACACGGCACAGAGGAACGCCTCCACAGCCTTCTGCTCTTCCTTGACGGTGAGGTCGGCATTGATTGCCGCCTTCTTGATGATGTTCTTCTTGTTCATGTTTCGTTGGGTTAAGGTGAGACTAATGGTTATCAGTTATAAAGATTGAACTCCGGCACGATCTTCTTCCTGTCGTCAGAGAGCCGGAGATACGCCTTGGCCAGCGAGCCCTTGTCATCGAAGAGCAGCACCTCGTTCGATGTGATGCCATACTCCAGCAGTTCCTGCAACTCCTGCAGGGTGACGGCGTGGCCGCGGATATACCGCCACAGCGAGAAGTGGAACGGCTCGCCTATCTGCTCGTGGTTGCTGCAGTTGAACGCAGTCGGGCTGACCAGCACGTCCTCACCGCACACAGGGCACTTGCCCACTACGGAGCTCAGCGACATGCCATAGACCTCGTTCTCCACAAGCACAGCCGAGAAGATGCGTCCCTGGCTGTTGTAGCATCCGTCTAGGATGACCGGCTTGCCGCTGAGATAGGCATCCACCTCGAAGGGCTTGATGAAACGATGGCTGAGAATGCCGTTACAGTGAAAGGTGCAGGGCATCTGTTTGTCGAAGCAATGCTCGCAGAAGTAGCCCTTGCGTGTGACGATAACCCTGCCGCCGCAATGAGGACAGCGGTGCTCCAGGTAGATACGGTCGGACACTACTTCCACCTCTCCGCCACGGCTCTCAAGGTGTGCGAGATACTGTTTTCCCTTGCTATCCTTGAAGGTCATGACGTGGCTTGCGCCCGTGTCCTTGAGTTCCTTGATGATGTCATCCGAGAGGACGACACCACGAATTTTCTTTTTGTTTTCCAATGCGATTGTTGTCATAGTTGTTTTGATAAAAGGTTGAACATTAAATAGTTTTATTGGTTTGTTATAGTTTCTTGTTTGATGAAATGATCGGGTGGAAAGCAAGGTCAGAGATAATTCCATTCCCATATCAGCCCCTCCACGATATACTTGCCCGACATCACTGTTGCCCATCCTTCCGGGTCAAGGCCGTGCCAAAGGTCGTTCCATGACAGCGTGCGGATCTGCCATGCCAGCAGCCATAAGTCCGTATTGATGGTCTTCAGGCGAGTGACAATCTCGTTGGCTATATAATATCGTTCCGCCGAGTTGAGCAGGTTGACCTTGTGCTTCTCTGTCTTGCCGTCAGCGTTGGTGACATCGTACGAGCCGCTTGTCACCAGCTGCTTCATGAACGGAAAGAGCGTCATCATCTGCGTGGTGGCATCCGCAAGCTCGTCAGACACCATCAGTGCGATGGCTGTTCCCTTGAGGTGTCCCGGCAAAGACTTTCTGAGCAATGACATATTGTTCGGTATCTCCACGGCAACAAGTTCGGCGGCACGCTTGATCTGGTAGATGTTCTGCATGGCTCCCTGTGCGTTTTGCAGGTATTCAAGCATCTTTTTCTCCAACTGGTGCATGCGCTCCATAGCCGCCGTCACAGCAACTTCAGTGGCAATGATTTCCTTCTGCGTCTTGTCACGCGTCTTGAAAATCTTCTTGAGAATCTCCGTCTGCGTAGCCACTGCTGCCGTGAGTGTCGGGTCTGTCTGCTGGGCGAAGCCGCAGACGGAGCCGGACACGGCTAACAAAAGGCAAAGAATTCTTCTTTTCATGGTTCTTCGTTTGTTTAGGCCACGGTCATCACCGACGGTACGGACTTGAAAAGTTGGTGCCGGTGGTGACGCACCGTGGCCTTGTTAATAATTCCCAGTCGTTGGGCTTCACATCATCAATCCCTTCCGTGCCACCATCGTCCTGGGTACGCCCGGCTCGGGTAAGTCCTTCGGCATCATCGACCCGTTCATCCGCCAGCACAGTGCCAAGGGCTTCGCCATGATGGTCTATGACTATAAGTTCCCGGCATTGGCCCGAAATCTCTTCTACCAGTACTGCAAGAACCGCAAGCAGGGCACGCTGCCCAACAACTGCGGCTTCCGCATCGTCAACTTTACCGACGTGGAGTACTCTAACCGTGTGAACCCCATCCAGCGAAAGTACATCCCCGACTTGGCGGCAGCCTCCGAGACAGCGGCCACCCTCCTGTCCTCTCTTAACAAAGGTGGTGGCGAGAAGAAAGGCGGCTCAGAGGCTTTCTTCCAGAACTCCGCCGAGAACTTCCTTGCCGCCATCATCTACTTCTTCGTCAACTTCCACCCGACGGGTTATAAGAACGGCAGGAAACTGAACCGCTACGTGCTGTGGAATAATAGAAAACTCCGTCTTGTCATCCACAACTGGAGAGACTATAAGGCATTGGATGAACAAGGTAATGTCGTGCTTGACTTCATCGACTGCAACAGCAACAATGTCTCCACCGACAGCGACGATATGTTCGTTGACTTGGACGGCTTTACCTATCTCAACGGCAACAAGCAGGAGATACGCATCGAACGCAGCTGGTACGAAGACGAGGGTGGCAACGAGGTGGAGCCCGACACCATTACGGGCGAGTACAGCGACATGCCTCATGTGCTGAGCTTTTTAGGCCGCAGCTACAGCGAGGTATTTGACATTCTCATGCAGGACCCTAAGATCATGTCACTGATGGCCCCGTTCCAGTCCGCCTACAAGAACAAGGCCAACGACCAGCTTGAGGGTATGGTGGGTACACTCCGTGTCAATGCCGCCCGTCTTGTTTCCCCAGAGGCTTATTGGGTGTTCACCGGCGATGACTTCGACCTGAAAATCTCCGACAGGAACAGTCCCAGCTACCTCGTCATCGCCAACGACCCGGAGAAAGAACAGGTCATCGGCTCGCTCAATGCCCTCATCCTCAACCGCCTCGTCACACGTATCAACAGCAAAGGTAACCTACCCGTTAGTATCATCGTCGATGAGCTGCCCACCCTCTACTTCCACAAGATAGACCGTCTTATCGGTACTGCGCGAAGCAATAAGGTGGCTGTCACCCTCGGCTTCCAGGAACTTCCCCAGTTGGAGGCTGACTACGGCAAGAACGGCATGCAGAAGATCATCACCACCTGCGGCAACATCTTCATGGGTGCGGCCCGCAACAAGGAAACGCTGGAGTGGGCACAGAATGATGTCTTTGGCAAGGCCAAGCAGACGAGCAAGTCCATCACCATCAACGACTCAAAGGTCAGTACCTCCATCAGTGAGAAGATGGACAACCTCGTTCCTGCGGCCAAGATTGCCGACATGGCCACTGGCTGGCTCGCCGGACAGGCTGCCCGCGACTTTACGCCCACGGAGAAGAAATCCTTTGCAAACATCAATCTTGAGGATAGCCCTGAGTTCAAAACCACGAAGTATTTTTGCAAGACTAATTTCGATATGGGCAAGATACGCCGTGAGGAATCCCGGTATGTGGAGCTGCCGAAGATTTATGCTTTCAAGAGCCAGCGTGACAAGGAAATCAGGCTCAACAGGAATTTTAAGGAGGTCAATGACGAGATTGAGAGCATGAGACGGATGCTCCTTCACGGTGCAAAGCCTGAAACAAACAGTTAACCTACAACACAACCTAAAAGTCGTAGACAACAACGCCTATGAAGAGAATCAACATTGAGTATTCAACCTATTACAACTTCGTTGATGGGTTGAGCATTCGCCCAAGTGTGAAGAAGCACATTCGACAAGCACTGAGTCACGGAGGCTTCTACGACACAACGAATCTGTGCAAGAAAAGCGAGGATGACCTGCGTGCCGTTGAAGGTATCGACGGGAAGATTGCCGATAAGATCAAGGCTCAGATGTTGAATGCCAGACTGCACTTCAACATGACTGATTTCAGGAAAGCCGTGATTCTTATGTGCCGTATCCCATTTGAAGCGAACTGGAGAGACGATAGCACCCTCAGCTTTGAGCTCTTTCATAGCCTTGTCCACTTTTTTGCGGTCAAGGTCTAAGAGTTCTGCTATCTTACCAGCACTGGCATACTTGCTAAGCTTCTCCATGAACATAGAACCATACCAAAAGACCGGTTGTTAAATCGATGAGCGCGTCGGCATAATATCGTCCGCCATCATCTACCATGTATGGTTGTCGCATCAAGTCGTAATACCATGCATTGGGACGCCCAGAGAGATAATGTACTGAGTGCATCAGGGCTACTCTCACAATGAGATGGCCATCTATTCGCTGGCCATAATATTGACGTATGTATTCATTAAATGGCAATGGCCTTCTTGAATAAGGATTGCTTAACTTGTTGGCAACCAATGTCTCAAAATGCTTCTTCAATATAGCCTTGGCCCTTAGCATGTCTGTCTTGCTTATCGCAACAAGCGAATCGCGTGGATTAGAATCCTTGACGATGATGTCGCAGGTATCTTCAGGCAAGCCAGTTCTTTTTGTTGATTTAAGCTTCATAACCAAGTAATTTCTTTTACGAAAGAGCAGGCCTTTGGAGAGCAACTTTCTACTTTCAAGAATCAGGCTGTCACCCCCGAGATATTTCATTCGCAGTGCCAATGCGTCATTGTTCTTGTCGTACAGCAAAAGCGTATCACCGTGAATGGCATATCGTTCATAATGGTAAATCGTGTCGCCTAACATGGGACTTACCCAAATATCGTTGCTGTAATCAAGATCTATTTCTGCTATGTTGTACTCATTGCATTGCTCTTTACCGGTATAAATCCATGTCCCGATTATGTCGGTCGGTTTGATCGTAGTTTTGTGCTCACATGCTATTAGTGCAAGAGTTAGTAACAGAAAAGACAGGACAGAAAGTCTGAAGTGTTTCATAAACTTGTATTCATCAAGTGTCTGTGGTTTATTAATCCGCGAGTTGTGGATACTTTTCAAGCAGCTTGTTCATCAGCACATCAAGATTGTCGCCTAAGTCACGTGAATAGTCAATAGGCACAAACACTTCATGCGCCGGTATTTTCACTCCTAACATGTTCAACGCCTCATGATAGACGACAGGGAGATGGATGTCGCCGAAAGCGAAGACAAATTTGCCGCCGCGAGCTGTATAATCGCTTATTTCTTGTTTGAACGTAGTCTTATCCATTGTCTGTTTCAGATGTTTGGTACAAAAGTACAACTGTTTTGTGAAATCCCAATAGAAATTTGCGTCTTCTGAGCGGCAAAGTAATGGTGTTCAAGCAAAGAAAGAGAATACAGTTAAGCGTAAAAAGGTAATATTGGTAGTAAAATGTAAATATTTTAAGCATTACTGACAACGATGGCACGATTTGTCATCTTTGGCCTTTGGGCACGCATATTGCACTGATGGTTAG
>ERZ773276.1308-NODE-1308-length-19777-cov-32.666667_pt1 | contig 19777 bp, 28 predicted proteins | sample MGYA00511386_ERZ773276 | MGnify/ENA primary metagenome ERZ773276 (study PRJEB29015, sample SAMEA2737778) | human gut metagenome | biome: human gut; feature: human-associated habitat; material: faeces | place: China | collected 2012 ...
GTGCGTTACGAATACAAGGAAAAAAGTTTTGTACTCCCCCATGGGCCACTACTGTGTGTTGTACAACTATACAGTGTTGTCACAACAGCATGGAACAACACTGGTAAAAATTACCTGTTGACATTGTACCACATCGGTGATATAATATAGACAATGAAAGAGGGAACAACTTAGAACAACCGGAAACGCAAACAGTAAGACGAAAACGGAAGTTCAAAGAAAACCCTTGACAAACAACAAAAAATGTGATACAATATAGGTGGAAAGAAACCACAAAATTGAATCACAAGAGATTCTAGGCAATACGGCACAATAGCAAGCCGGTAAATTGGTTGTGAATGTGCCGTGCAACGTGGGAATAACCACAAGAAAAACATTGAAGAGGTGCAAAAATGAGACTGTTTATTGTTACTGTTTTTAATAAGGTTGAGAAGTATGCTGATGCATACCTTGTGCGTGCCAACGACAAATTCGGCGCTATTGTCGCTTGCAAGTATCGTTTGGATGAAGAGACTGACGAAAAGGCCGTTGGTTATTCTATTATTGATGTGAACGAGTATCACGATTAAACATTGAAGAGGTGTTATTTATGAAAAAGCGTGATTCTGAGGTTAGAGTGTCCATTTTTCACGATGATTGGGATTTGATATCTCAAGTGAACGGCGATTATGTTTCCTTTAGGGGCAATGATATGTTCATCTGGCGAAACGGGACCATTTGTGCGTTATACCACATGAACAAGATAAAGAGCTGGCACATTGCTGATAAAGGTTTTGACTTTAATCGTGGTATCTGGTCTGAGACTATTTTCATTGATATCTAATGATATCCATAGGCCGGAACTATCAACCGCCGGTTGATGGTTCTAACGTGGGGATATCCACGAACACAAGTAACATTGAAGAGGTGTGCTTTATGAAAATTGAATCTTATCGTCTGCGTTCTATGCCGTCTGCAAAGTGCCACGTTGATTTTTACACTGACGGTTGCTATCTTAAAGAGGTACGGCTTGTGTCGTATACTACAACTATCTTGGCTGTCAAGTATCACGGCTCTGATGCAGATATTGAAGTGATGTATCCTGTCAATTGTAGCCATACGACTGCCCGCCACGTCAACCGGTTTACTACTGAACTGTTGGGTACAAATGAGTATCACGCTTTGAAGAAATTGGGAGAGGGGTGCACGATGCGGTTTGAGGGTATGGCCGTGTGCATTAGTGACTTGCACAATAATTATCGGAACTATGGCAAATGTCTTTCTCTATATTAAGTCGAAACACCGGTTAATCCGGTGTCCGCACAAGATGGCAACTTGTACGCTGATGATGACAAGCCATTGTATATTGAAGAGGTGTACAACTATGAAAATGAAAAAGTATTATTCGATTCTCAAGTCCCGTGCTGAATACTGGTTCAGTGATGTTTTCAATCGTCAGCGGTGGGCCGAATACGTTACGGCTGTTCAGAAGTCCGGTGAATACAGTGATATTTACGTCCGGTTGGCGTGGGATATGGCAAGGATGTTTACAACTGCTGAGGAACGTTGTGGTTGGATTGATGATTGCAGTGCCAACGATAAAGCCTTTACCACGCTTGCTAAGAAAGTTGGTATGGATGTTGGTTATTTCTAAAATAGGTGTGCAACTATGAAATTTAAGTATGTTATTAGCGTTATGCGTTACAGTGAGTGCTTGTTCACGCACACAGGATATTACAGTTCTAGCGGTTACGCATATAGAGCCGCTATGCATTATGCAAAGCGGTATCCCGATAGTACGTTAGTTCGCATTATGATGGCGTAATTCCTAGGCCGGTATCCTGTATCGCTTTACAGGGTACTAACGTGGGAATTACCACGAGAAAGAGAGGGCATGAAAAATGTCACTGTATCACTTCCAATGTATCGCACCTATTCTCGCCGCCTTTGCAGTTTGCTTTGGCCTGTACCTGTACGCAACTTTGAAAGGATGGTTGTAATATGATTAGGCTGTTTCTCAAGAACTACAAAGAGCATGAATTGCGGGTGTTGTACAACGCTTTGGCGGATGCACGGGCAACAGTTGCGTCTGACACACCGTCAAATCCGATGAAAGATTTAGACGAAGCTTTACTGTATCTTTGCGGCTATACTGATGCAAAGGGGGATTCTGCAAAATGAGTGCACGTCTGAATGGTTCCCAGCTGGCCCACCGGGTATACAAGTACCTGCTGACCCAGTATTCTGCTGAACAGTTGCAGAATACCTACTATACCATGGATACACGGGTATTCGCTGAACCCGATGTGGCGTTCTACCCGGATATTGAGAATCGGTTCAAAGCACCCACAGACGCTATGAACTACCTCTTGGAAGAGGGTTTGCCCATCTGGCTGGTCAAGTCCGGTTCTAACTACCCGCTTGAGCACTTCACCTACCGCAAAGCCGAATTGCTGTTTGACCTGTAATTTTCAGGCCGGTATCCTGTACTCTGGTACAGGGTACTAACGTGGAAATTACCACGAGAAAGGAGATGTTGAAAACTATGTTGAAACTGTTGAAAGTCCCGCCTTAGTTGGGAATACCCGTTTGTTAAATTTTTGACAATCTTATCGAAAAGTCCCATAAACCGGACGTATCAAATCTCTATCCCGAGTGTATTATTTATCCATGTTAATCTGTGCCCAGATATGGTACAATAAGTGTGGGAGATAACTTCCATCTCCTAATTTAGACGCTTCAACACAACACAAAACAAAGGAGTATTCATCATGCGTAAGTATTCTATCACCCGCCGTTCCATCGTCACCACTGCTACCGTCAAGGCCGTCAACCTGAACACCTTTGAGGTGGTTGATATGACTGCCACTCTTGAGGGTGCATTCGCTGACAACTCTGCCGCACTCAAGGCCGTTCAGAAGGTCTGGGAAAATGACGAGTTCAACCCCGTTGCCGTTACCAGCCTGTCTTGTAAGGTCAAGACTTATGGTATGACCGCCAGCCAGTGGTTTGCCAACGCTGATGTTATCGATGAAACCGATATCACCCCCGAGGAAGCGGCCCAGTTCGGCAAGCGTCAGAAGAAGTCTGACGAGAACGCCCAGTAAGTCTATCCACCCAACAAACACATAACAAGTAAGGAGTATCACTATGAATATCATCAACAAGTCCGCTAACGTTGCATCTTCCTTTGACCTGTACAAGCTGGTTCAGTCTCCCGAGCGCAAGAAGCTGACCGATATCAAGGGCCAGACCATCACGCTTGATAAGTGGGTTCTGTACACTGAGCCTGACAAGGACGGCAAGGAGATGAAACTGCTGGCACTGACCACTGCTGACGGCTCCGCCTACTGCACCAACTCTGCAACGTTCTGCCGCTCCTTTGAGAGCGCTGTCGCAATGTTCGCCCAGTTCGGTGAAGAGTTCCATGAGATTCAGGTCACCACTGGCACTTCCAAGAACGGTCGTGATTACATCGACTGCGTTGTGGTCGGCTAATCACCAGCACGAATAACAACTAATTAAGAAGAAAGGCGAAGTTCTTCTTAAATAAAATCACTTACAGTATCCCGGCTGGTGGCCAATTCACTGGCCGGGATTCTTCTATAAAGGAGATGAACAAATTATGAATCATCGCCAACAAGTAGCCGCTATGCACGCTAGAGAGTTGGCACAAGCCAAACAGCAGTTGCTTTTGAAAGTCAATCAGTACATTCAGGAAGTGCGTGCAGAGGGTGGAAATGCTGAGGTTGTTCCTCAGTTACAGCGCCTTATTAGTTTAGGTAGTTATCGCTTGCGTGATGTACAGAGAATGCAACAGATTGCAAGTGACCCAGATAAAGTAGCAGAATATGTTTATGCAGTTGATGCAAGTGGCACACCGATTTCTGGTGAAAAAGCCGCTGAACGATATGCTAGATACGCAACAAGTTCTATTTACAGAGAGCCAGCAAAAGAAATTGATATGATGGTTGACAATGTTGCAACTACAGTTGAACAGACTTTTGTTGATTTGAACGCTTATCAGCAATTTGAGAGTTTTTTGCATGATGTTTTAGCATCACCAGAAGAAGCTGTTGATGATAGCTGGTGGCGTATTGCGCACCCTGACTGGGATTCACCCGGATATAGAGGTGACAGGGAATACGGCAAGGTTGAAATGGTAAAGCAGAACATGGACAATATTTTAGAAATGCGTTCTGCCTTGAAGAATCTTATAGAAAAAGAGGGGGTTCACGAAGCGGCTAAAAGAATAGCTGATAACTATGCTAAGTTGCAAGAAGCATCTATTATAGCATCTATTGGTTATAAAGAAGCGGCGGGGAGTGCAATTCAAGATGTACTTTTGATTTTGTTTCCGTTAGATAAACAGCCCGGCAATATAAGGCATAGAATAAGCGATATGCAGGATGTATACGAGGGCCAATACGACTATAACGATTATGGGGAATGATATCTAATGTCACGTTCCGAAAAGTGGCGAACATTCAGCGCTGACTTTGAGACAACAGTTGAAGAGAATACGAGACAACAGACAGCTACTGAGGTTTGGAGCGCCGCTAGTGTTGAACTGTGGACAGAGGACGTTATGGTTTTCCATTCCATAGGTGAGTTGTATGAGTATTATGTATCACTGGACGAGAACATTGTGGTATACTTCCACAACCTCAAATTTGACGGCAATTTCTGGCTGTCCTATCTGCTGTATGACCTCAAATTCAAGCAAGCCTTTGACCCAGCACCAGACAATAAAGGTGGCAAGTTCAAAAAGAACTGGGAAATGCCTGACAAGTCGTTCAAGTACGTTATCTCAGATATGGGGCAATGGTACTCTATGACTATCAAAGTCAACGGGCATTATATTGAACTCAAAGACAGTCTTAAACTATTACCGTTCAGCTTGAAACAAATAGGAATCAGTTTCAAAACAAAGCACCAGAAACTAGATATGGAGTATAAGGGCCACAGGTACGCTGGTTGCCCTATTACGCCAGAAGAACTAAAGTACATTGCTAATGACGTTCTCGTTATTAAAGAAGCACTTGAGTTTATGTTTTCAGAAGGGCACAAAAAACTGACAATTGGTTCTTGCTGTTTGGATGAATTCAAGAAAAGTAAGACAGTGGGAGATGATTACAGCAAACTGTTCCCAGACTTGTATAAAATACCACTTGACCCAGAAGTTTATGGCTCTAGCACAGCTGGCGAATGGATTCACAAGTCGTACAAAGGCGGATGGTGCTATCTGGTCAAGGGCAAAGAGTGCAAGGAGTACAGAAATGGCGTGACAGCAGATGTGAACAGCTTGTATCCGTCTGTAATGCACTCCGAATCTGGCTCAGATTATCCTATTGGAAAACCTAAGTTCATTCATGTTGAAGCAAACGAAGGCGATATGTGGGACGCATACAATTGCCCCATCAAATATGACCCATTCTGGTTTCAGCCGTCAGAAAAGCCTAAAAAACTATGGGACTACGGAAAGTTTTATTTCTTCCGTATTAAGACCCGGTTCTATCTGAAACCCGGTAAGTTACCTTTTGTACAGATTAAAGGTTCTTGGATGTACAAAGGAACAGAAGCACTGGAAAGCTCAGATATTGTTGGCAAAGATGGCATTCCCCGCTCAGAATATTATGACATTGACGGTAACTTACACGATACACGAGTTGAACTTACATTAACACAGACAGATTTCATTCTACTTCGTGAACACTACAATCTTGTTGATTATGAACTGCTTGATTACTGCGAGTTCGATTCAACTATTGGCCTGTTTGACGAGTACATTGACAAGTATGCCGCAATCAAAAAGACAAGCAAAGGAGCAATGAGACAACTTGCAAAACTATTTCTAAACAACTTATACGGAAAAATGGCATCTAGCATGAACAGCTCTTTCAAAGTTGCATTTGAAAAAGATGATGGTTCTGTTGGATTCTATGAGGTGGATGAAAATGACAAAAAACCCGGATACATTCCAGTTGGTTCAGCTATCACTAGTTATGCCCGCAACTTTACCATTCGTGCGGCTCAACAAAATTATTACGGAAAGGACAAGCCCGGATTTATCTACGCCGACACAGACAGTATACACTGTGACCTGCCGCCTGAGCAGTTAAAAGGCATTACGGTGCACCCATCAAATTTCTGCTGTTGGAAGCTAGAATCGAGCTGGGATATCGGCTGGTTTGTGCGGCAAAAGACGTACATTGAGCACGTTGTAGCCGAGGACTTAGAGCCGATAGAGAACCCTTACTACAATATTAAGTGTGCGGGAATGCCCAAAAAGTGTAAAGACCTGTTTGCAGAATCATTTGACAAAAAAGTTGCAGAGGACATTGAGAACGGCATAAATCCAAGAAATGAGGAACAACCGCTATCTGATTCTAAACTTACGCCAGAAGAGATTGCATTTCTTAGTAAAACACGCACATTCAAAGATTTCAAGACAGGTTTAACAGTTCCCGGTAAACTACTGCCTAGAAGAATCAAAGGCGGTGTGTTGCTGGTGGACACTGATTTTACAATGAGGTGATATAATGACAAGGAAATTTTCAAGTCTTAAAGACCTGTATGCAACCTTATTCTTTGCAGGTGATGCACGGTTTGATTTATACAGCAGTTCTGGTTTAATTCGGGCTGGATGCCGCTGGCCCGATATCCCCAAGTCGTACAAAGGCGCTCAGGTAGCAACACTTTGGATTAAAAGACTTGATTTCACCGGATGTGTTATGGATTGTGAGGTACATTTCAAATGACTATCGAAGAATTTTACCAGTCCTGCCAAAACTGTGGATGGAAAACCGAGTTTGAGGTGTGGAGTTTCTTCACACTCCTGTATCGTGGGCGGTTTGACCCCATGAAGAACCAGTTCAGAAACCTTCATGTTAGTACGTTTGATGTTCGCAAAGACAAAGTAAGAATCCAAGTGAGGGAGTGCGTAAGATGATTACACTAGAGGAACTTTGGTATGCGTGGTGTGACATTGACGAGCACACTGAGGTACATCTTGCCTTTGACGGTGAGGATGAGTTTGGCACGTTCAAGTTTAGTGAACGTGAAAAGTGGCGGCAGTATGACGAGAAGATTGTCAAAGTATTTGCCGCTATTCAGCCTGATGGGCAGTTCTTTGCTACCAGAGGTGCATTTGACAAGGTTATGATTATTCTGAAAGGGTGATACCATGATAGAGTTGCATAAAATTTGTGACCATTCCTATGACCAGCGTACTGGCGGCTGTGACTGTATCAGCTGTAAATACCATATCAAGCACTATCAGCCTGAGCCTAAAGACTGGTTCATCTTTCACAAGGTGACAGCTGTAAAAGCTGGCGAGTGCTTACAGCAAGGGGGAACGCAGAATGGGTAATGGGATTATTCCAGATGCAAAAGGTGCGGCAGAAGAAAAGCTCAAAAAGAAACACCTGCTAATCCGTATCCCGGGTGAGAACTATGACAGAAAATGCCTGTCTAAAGATTCACTCATGTACGTTGCCTATTCCCTTAACAGAGAGTATGTGCATCTGCCGGGCATCAATGATGGGGCAATCAAAGTTTCATCTCTGTCCAATGATATGCTGAGGTCTAAAGTTTTCATGTACCATGTTGACACCAATAAGACGTTCACAGCAATCATTGCCGGTTCTGGTTTTACATTGTGGTACACAAAAGAAAAGGAGAATAAAAAGTGAGCGAAGTTATTGTGTTTACAATTGCGGCATCGTACTCTATTTATATTACTGTGTGCAGAGACAAGTATAAACTTGATAAGTCAGTATACATCTGTGATGCACTATTGGTTCTTGCGGCTCTGCTGGCATTGAGGTGGTAATATGAAAATCATTCAGAAAGAGAAAGAGCACTCTGTAACGTTATTAGGAAGTTTGTCACCTGCGGACGTGTGCTGGATTAACGGTGTGTTATACATGGTAATAAAACCCAGCACACCAACCACTGTAATGGTGTTTAAGCTAAGGTCAGGTGAAGTCAATTATTTCACTAATGACACTCACGTTGAGCCAGCTGATTGCGCTCTGATTGTGAACGTATAAAAAACAAACCCCTCAAGTCGAACCTAACGGAACGGCAAGAGGGGTTTTCTATATCCTGTCCCTGAGGTGTACCAAAGCGCATTGCAGATACGAAACTACATAGCGGACGGTTCATCGCCGTTGCAAAACCCGCCTGTATCAGTGGTACTGTCTCAGAGGGATAAGCATCAGTAAGACAGCGCTTTCAAGATAACTTCTTTGCATTGCAGGTTCTTAAACCGGAAAGCGCCACGGTCGAAGAAATACCTCATCTGGTCTGTGAACATTTTGTAGGCATTTAGCATAACATAGTTCACTCTATGGTCGTCTGTTGTGACAGCCAGCTTGAACTTGTAAGTCAAGTCTGGTTTATCATCACAGTAAATAACGCCTGTGTCTGGGAACTCTCTCAACCCGTATTCCTTGTTCATGTAGCGGATAGTGCCCAAGTAACGAGAAGCGCCAGTAGGGCGTTCAATAAATGCAGAGCTGTCGTTCAGGTACACAGCTTGTGTCAAATACACATCGTATGTATCGCCACTGAACGCACTGTTAAAAGCGGATTCAGCCTGCGCCTTAGAAGCGGCATCGACATATCCCTGTTCGAGTACCCAGCCAACACCACGCAGAAAGTTTACGTTGTCATTCAGCCGTGAGCTGATATTCATTGCAACGTAGTAAGGATTCAGCAAAGTAACAGGGTTAGACAACATATAAACAGGAACATATCGAGATTGAGCGCCCTGACCACGAGCAACAGAAGTGTGGATAGACCGGAACTTCTTTACTTCATCTGCGCAGTAATGGTTTGTTTCGCTCTGGAACTCGTCCATGAGCATCCGACTGGTATCTGAGAAAAAATGAGAATACTTCTTAATCTGGTCTGCCGCATTGATACTTACAGCATATCCACAGGGAACACCGTCAAGGAACAGTTCATGGTAAATGCCAGCGGCCCTGCGCTGAGAAGTCATTGCGTGTCCCTGATAGAACAGAACACCGATATCCTTAAAGAATTTATCAGCGCACCCGTCAAGTTCATAATTGAACCTGTACAGCAACATGAACTTCTCTTTGTAGTTGATAAACCGCTTGACGCAATACCGGTTGAACCAAGTAGTTTTACCGCCAGAGCGGTTTGTGGTACACATATAAATCTCTGGCTTGTTGCCGTTTGTGTCCATCAACGACAGTAGTTTTGTACCATCATAGAAGTCACCCATTGTCTCAGCTCCTTTTTAGGAATCATTCCTATTTGTTCCACATGGAACATTTTCTCTCTAAAATAATTATATCATACCTACTTCCATTTTTCAACTACCTATGGTATAATAATTATAGAAGCTAGACCGGAAAGGGGGGTGAGCTTATGAGTACCGTCTATTCCGTTCCAGTGGAAGTAAAACTTGCTTTGGCCTTTATGGTAATTGACGTTTTCACCGGAGTGTTGAAAGCTGTCAAAAACAAAGAGTTGAACTCCACAAAGGCAAGGGAAGGAATTTACAAGAAAGCCAGTTTTATCCTGTTCATTGCGTTCGGCTATCTTGCTGATTATGCTATGGACTATGTGGACATGGGTTTCAATTTCCCTGCCGCCGCAACTATCTGCACTTTGATTATCGTCACGGAAGCTATTTCCATTCTCGAAAATCTGGGGCAGATTAACCCCGACTTGGTTAAACTGGTTGCTCCGTTCCTGTCTGCACTGAATAAAGAAGAGGGCGAGAACATTGAACACTAAATCATATTATATTTTCGACTACACCATCAACCCTGATGAACAGTTGTCACCTCATTTCAAAGCACACGAGTTTCGCTGTTCTGACTTATCCCGTGTCATTGTGCTAAACAAAGCACTTCTTGAACTTCTTGAAATTATCCGTAACCACTACAACAAACCCCTTATTATCAACTCAGCATATCGCACAGTAGCTTACAACAGTTCACTCAAAAATTCCAGTCCTAAATCACAGCACATGTTTGGTAATGCCGCAGACATTTATATCTCTGGTGTTTCGTCGCTAAAGCTGTACTCGTGGCTCAATTCTAAATACCCTAATTCGCTTGGACTTGGCATTTATGACACCTTTGTCCATGTGGATGTAAGAGAGGGAAAGTCACGATGGGACTGCCGAACACAAAAATAACGTTGCTGGTTTGCCAGCAGACAGTTCTACTGTCACCCTCACACTTAAAGACTTGAAAGGAGCAAATTATGGAGCTTGCCGATTTCAATGCCAAGACACAGGAGCTTCTCAAGCACATGGGCGATAACGCAGACCAAGGAGAAGTTACCAATATCTTGGCAGAACTGACCACTGGTTTCAGTGAAGAGGTTGCCGCAAAAGCAACTGCCCTTCGTAGCGTTGATGACCTTACCGCAAAGAATGCGAAGTTGAAAGAGGACAACATGAATCTTTTCCTTCGTGTTACTGTGCCGGAAGAACAGCTCAAAAATCCTGTTCGCCCGGAAGAGGACAAAGACCCCATCAACCGCTTGTTTACCGATGGCAGACTTAACCTCAAGGGCTGATTTGCGAAGCAAATCTTTCCCAAACCATAATTCATCTCCGCACGAGCGGAAGCGAGTTATGTTAAACATTTTAGAAAGGATAGTGATAAACTATGGCAACTGCTATCGACATTGTGAACGCAGTCATTGAGACTAGTTCCACTCTGAAAGATAACATCCCCCTTGCTACCAATGCCACTTTGCAGGCAACCGGTGGCGCTATCATGCAGTACACTCCCTTTATGAATGAGTTCATCAACGGCCTGGTGAACCGCATTCTGTTTCAGGAAGCGCACAACATGACCTATGACAACCCCCTTCGTATTTTCAAGGGCGTTGATATCCCCTACGGCACTGACGTGCAGGACAGCATTGCAAACCCTGCTGTTGCTACTCCCTACGACAGCTCTGCAATGAGTGACGTTCTGTCCCCTGCTTCTCCTGACGTTAAGACCGTGTACTACCGCCGCAACCGGCAGGACAAGTACAAGGTTACTGTCTATGACGCAGTGCTGGCTGGCGCTTTCACCAATGCCGATACCTTCAACAACTTCGTCTCGATGATTCTGAACACCCTGACCAGTGGTGACAACATCGACGAGTTTAAGCTGATGAAGGGTGTCGTTGGTCAGGCTATCAACGATGGCAACATCAACAAAACCACTCTGAATGCTAGTACTGACCACCGGGCCTTTGCTGAAACCCTTGTCACTGACCTGCGTGCCAAGTATCTTCAGTTCCAGTTCCCTTCTACCAAGTACAACTGCTATCAGAAGATGGCTACCGCTCAGGGCATTGCAAACGCAACTCCCCTGACTACTTGGACTTCTCCTGACCGTATCAGCGTTCTGGTTCGTGCTGACGTTGCCGCCTTTACTGACGTTGAGGTTCTGGCTAAGGCGTTCAACATGAGCAAGGCTGACTTCCTTGGCCGTCAGGTGATGGTTGACAGCTTTGGTGATACCGGTGATGCCGCTAAGACGCTGGCAATCATCGCAGACAACACCTTCCTGCGCACCCACGACAACCGCTTCCAGATGGCCGAAACCCCGTACAATGCAAGCACTCTGAGCCGCACCTACTTCCTGCATCACTGGGAGACTATGGCTTGCAGTCCGTTTGCTAATGCGTGGGCATTCACCGAAGAGTAATCTTCATAACGTAACTGCTCCATAATTTTCTCTCTTATGGTAGCTGGTTTGAGCTTTAGACCAGTGAGGGCGGGACAGGGGCAAGAGAGGTACAAATTATGTTTACACCAACAACCGCTTTAAGGCTACTCAGCACTCCACTAGAGAGTGATTACAGAAACACACTTTGGTTTCCTAATCGAGAAACACAAACTGCCTATTTCTTAGGCAAAACGATTAAGACCTACGAGAACTTCCAGTACATTAAAAAGAATAACACGATTGTTGTGGACGGCGAAGTGGACTTGCTGTATAACTGCAACTACATCATGTACCAGAACAACAACTTTACCAATAAATGGTTCTATGCTTTTATTGATAGAATCGAATGGGCAAGTAACAGTTCTGTCAGGCTGTACGTCAGCACAGACGTTATTCAGACTTGGTTCTTCGATATCACTTACTACGACAGCTACGTTGACAGATGCCACAGTGATACTGATGTTGCCGGAGACAACATTGTGCCTGAGGATTTCAGTGTTGGGAATCCGGGTGGCTATCAGGTTGCCGGTTCTACAGACCTTGCACCAGATGGAATTGCACTGTTCGCTACTTCCACTTATGCAGGAGAATCGAAAACCGGTTCTGTGAACTCTGGTATTTACTCCGGTGGACAAAACCTTGTCGATTTCCACATTGATAACCCGGGCGTAGGCTCTATTTTGGACAGCTATGTTAAGAACGGAACTGCAACTGCTGTTATCAAACTGCAACAGTACCCTTACAAGCTAAAGAACGGCCCTATGACTATTTCCTTTGCCAAGTATCCCAGTTCAATTTCTGGCTACACACCGAAGAACAAGAAAATGCTTTCGTCTGCATTCATTACTTGCTTTATGAGCATGTATGGACAGGAGACTGATTTTAACCCAGTATTTATCTCTGATAACAAAGTCAACATTAAACTGTCAGCAGACCAGACAAGCGGAACTATTAGCGCATTCGTTGAGAATTACAGTGACGGCGCTATTTCTACTATCTCCATGTTCGCTTCCATCCCGGAAAGCGGGTGGAGCTACAACCAATACAAAAATGATTACAACTTGCACAGCGGAAGTAACGCTATCTATATCGAACGGCAAAAGAACGTCAGAGTTGGAAACACTGCTCAGGCCGTTGTTGGTTCAGTTGGTTCAATCGCTGGGCTTGCCGGAAGCGTTATTGATACAATGAACCCTATTACAGCAGTCACCGGTAGAGTTAATCAGTCAATTCAGAATGTCACCAGCAATGCCAGCAACGTGATATCAAATGCAACCAAAGCCGCAATTCAGTTTTCAGGTATTGACGAGATTACGCAAGACCTTGCCGCTATCTCCGAAAACTACAACGCTCCTGCAACAGGCGGTATGAGTGCTTCTAATGGTTACATTGCTACTGGCAAGACTGTGTTCTCGTATGGATACAAAGTTCTTCCAAAAGACATTGTTGAACGCTGTGACAAGTTCCTTACCGTCTACGGCTACAAACAGAGCGAGTACAGAGCAATAAATCTTCATGCTAGAGCCAGCTGGACTTACATCAAAACCAATGGCTTGAACGCCAGCGGCAATTTCCCTGACGATGATATGAACATTATCAAACGGGCATTCAACAACGGCATATTCTTCTGGGTTTACACAGCAACATACGGAAACTTCGGACAAAACAATGCTATTGTGTAAGGTGGTGATTATATGGCAAACTCAGCGGCAGAAACGCTAAAAGAATTCAAAACTGCGTCAACTGCCAGCAATGCTGTATACGCTACCTTAAAAGTGCAGTATACTGGTTCATGGATGGACGATATTCAGCAAATTTCAACAATGTGCGGCGTACCTGTCCAAACGCTATTACAGCTGAACCCTTGGCTGACTTCCAATAACTTTGTTGCTAATAATCACGACTATATAACAATCAAAGTGACTGCTGGTTCGCCCGGAACTGGTGGCAGTAATGCACAAAATAACGTTACTGGTTTTTACAGCACCAATGAGTGGTTTCATCCGCTAGGTGTTGGACTGTGGTATTGCAGTCAGGGATATAGCCAAAAACACACTGCAATTGACCTAACAACAGGAACCGCTGGTCAGATTACAGGAAAACCAATTTACGCAGTTAAAGCTGGCACAGTTGTACAAAGCTACTCTTCTACGTCTTGGGGATATACTGTTCTTATTCGACACGATGATACAAAAGATGCAGAGGGAAACTGTTACTATACACGCTATGCCCACATGGAAAAACTTGGCCCTTCTGTCGGAACAAAGGTTTCTCAAGGTGACCAAGTGGGCACTTGTGGCAACACTGGCACATCTACTGGCGCTCACCTTCACTTCCAGATTTACTTTACTTCTGCAACTCGCACAGACTACACTAACTTTGATGGTGGCAAAGTGAGCCACACTTTCAGTGTAAATCCTAACGATATAAAAGACTTTCCCGGCATACCTTATACGGACAACCATTACAGCCAAGTTGAAATGCACAAAAGTCCTTACGTTACGGATGCTGATATCAAAGTAATACAGGGTGCGGCATCTGAGGATGGCACTGTTACTGAATCTCAGTTTAATGAAACTGTAAACGGCATCGCTGACAGAATCATTACAGCAAAAAATGTTGACCCTTCCAGCGAATTGGCAAAACTTATTAAAGACTACGTTAAAGCACAGTTGGACGGTATCAAAGCAAATGCCGCTGGATATGCTACTGATATTCTCACTACTGGTGATTTCAGCGGAGTTCTTAACAAGTTCTGCTCTGACGTTGTAAACAATTCCATCTGGTACGTTGAGAACAAAATCAACAACCTTCTCCAATATGCAATCTCCGTTGGGCAACAAGCCGCACAGAACGAGATTAACCAAGCAAAAACACAACTGAAAGACTGGATTGTAGACGTTACTAAGATTGACCGTAACTCTGAACTAGGCGTGCATACTCTGAATCTACTTGATTCTTATGTTGACACTATTGTTGCAGACGGCTGGCAAGCCGTTACTACTGCACTCACAACAGGTGATGTAAAACTAGCCGCCGGTCAATTCTTAGAAGTCACAAAAAGACAATCAATCGACTATGTTTGTGAACTTGGTTCCCATGCACTAGCAAATGCAATTACTTCCTACATTGGTTCTCATTCACAAAGCACGGAGCTTAACCAGATTGCCGCAGACTTAGTGCCCGGCATCATCAACACTATGTGCCAGTCAATTGGCGGCGTTATGAAGGGCGATATATCTATTGAGCAAGCGGCTAAAAATGTTCTGGTTCAGGTTGTATCCACAGTTGCTACCACAGTTGTCCAAAAGTATCTTGTCCCGGTCGTATCTAATTGGGTTGTTACTGGTTTAACTAATCTTGCAATTAATATCGCTGGTTCACAGATAGGCGGGCAAATAGGTGCTGTTATTGCTGGCCCTGTCGGCTATGTTGTCGGCGCTCTCGCCACTGCTGGTGTTACCTGGCTTATCAACTCTATATTCAGTTAAGAGGTGATTCAAATGTACAATTACGATAACGAACTCGCAGACAAAGAAGCATCCCACGCCGCTTACGCTGACTACTACTATCGCCTTAAATCTCTGGCTTGCACAATGTTTAAGTGGGAAGGACTACCAGACAGTGTGAATGAACGATATCTTGAATATTGCCTGTTCACCTACGGTAAAGCTGTTTTCTTCAACCATGCAACCCGTGGCTATATGTGCCTGAATGGTGCACTTCGTGGAATCAACTTTTACAATGAGCCTATGTATATCAGACCTATCAGCCATGTGGAAACGTTCCCCGAATACGATATGAAGGACTGTGTACTTATCAGAAACACCCCCGATATGTACCCAACTTTCCTTACTACTATACGTTACACACGGGACTTGTACGATATCGACCAGACTATCAAAGTCAACATCGGCGCTCAGAAAACTCCTGTCCTGATTCTTACTGACACCAAGCAGAAACAGACCGCACAGGCTGTATATCAAAAGTACACTGGCAACACCCCCGTTATCTACGGAATGAAGGGGACATTCGACCCTAACAGTTTCATGGTTCTTCGAACTGACGCACCGTTTGTGGCTGGACAGCTGCAGGATATCAAGATTACTAAGTACAACGAGTACCTGTCTTTCCTTGGTATCGGCATGGCAGATTTCAAACGAGAACGCCGTGTTACTGACGAGGTGGAACAGTTTGACCAGCAAGCAAATGCACTTGCTAACATTGGTCTGTCTCAGCGTAAACACGCTTGTAAACTTATCAATGATATGTTCGACCTGAACGTATCTGTCCGTCTGGCAAATGCGCCTTACATTACTGACGGCGATAAGTACAGCAAGAACGCCAGCACTATTTCCTATGTTCGTGCTCGTGGTGGAGATGATAACGGGGGTGAGGAATAATGGCAACATATACAATCGAACTTGGCAAACTGCTCACTCTTGACGGGTTCGATATCGGTATGAGAGATTACCCACTTCCGTCTTTCCTCAAGTCTGCTGGTGATATGCAGGCGTGGAGAGAAGCACTGAACCAGAAAATCATTAACCACTACTATTTCAATGAAATCTGCTGTCTGCCACCTGACCGGTTCAAGTTTTTCTTGAACAATTCGTTGAACGAGAAAATGCCTTACTTCAATATGCTGTATGACGCTATGGCAGAGAAGTGGCAGTTCTACACAGGCGGCACACTTACTGAGGTTATCAAGGCTGACGGCACTAGTTCGGATAACGGCACTAAAACCGGTACTGACGTACTTGCAAGGTCTGGCATTGATACAACCAACAATAGCAGTATGCACAACGATTCCCACAACGATTACACGCTCGTTGTCGGCTCTGATACACCTGGTGCTATGCTGAACATCGAGAGTTATATCGCAAATAACACTTACGCTTCCTCTGCTACCAAGAATAAAAATAACGGAACAAACACAGGAAACAGCAACAGTACCGACACCACCACTTATAACAGTAAAGAAACAACCACATTCGATGAACAGACCACAGCAGACAGACAGCACAATGACAACCGGAACAGAACTGTATCTGGCTTGAATAACAAGTCTTACGCAGAACTGTTCAAAGAATACTCTGAATCTGTACGCAATCTGGATTTAGAGGTTATCGAGAGTTTGAAAGATTGCTTCATGGGAATTTTATAAAGGAGTAAAACTATGGTCAACTTCATTCAGGCCGCTGATGCCAAAATCAAAATCAATGAAGATGTTTCCTACCTGCTGAACGATGCCCTGCACGTCAATGCTGTGTTCACTGCGTCTGATGCTGTCGAAGCGAACAGCCCCGTCCTGCGTGTAAACCTGCCCAATGTTGGCAAGCACGCTGAACTGAATTGGTACAACACCAGTTCCGACTATGCCGCAACTGCCGCCGCCAAGGTGAAGGATACTGTCAGTTCCGTTGACGGTATCCACGATATCACCATTTCTCTGGGTGCCGCTACCGCCGCTTCTCAGGAGTACCACATCGAGGGCTGGATTGCTCTGCCCTGAAAGGGGTGATAATTATGGATTTAGTCTCGTGGGCTAAATTCTTGAGCGCCCTGCTTCGGTGGGTGCTCGACTACTTCCATCTGTAAAGGGGGTGTCACTATGCCGCTTACTACTCTTACTCCGTTGCCCTTCCTTCCTATTCCGGGTAAGTTTGACCTGAATACTTTCCTTCCGGGTTCTAGCGACTATGAGATTCTGGCACGAGTTGTGGAAACCTACAACAGCGCTGTGAAACAGTTCAATGAGATTATCACCTTCTACTCTCAAATCGACCAGATAGAAGAAAAATTTCAGAAACAACTGGACGACTTTGAAAACAAAGTAAACACTGAGAACGAAGCATTTAGAGCTGATATCAATGCAAAAATTGAACAGCTTAACAACACCGTACAGGAGTGCTACAATGAGATTCAGAAACTCATTAACGGCGACTATATCGAAACTTATGTGCAGGCTCTTGCAATATGGATTGACAACAACTTACAGGTGATGGTTTCCAAGATTGTAAAGTATGTATGGTTCGAGGTTGACGAGAACGGCTACTTTATTGCTTGGATTCCTGATACTTGGGACTTCATTGACTTTGACACAGACATGAACCCTGATTCTGAGGACTATGGCAAACTTGCTTTGCTGTGGGAGCCGGAAGTCGTACAGTAACTTTAACGTGTGATAGGCACTCTTCAATCCTATCGGGAGGGTGAACCGGGTGTTCTGGTTCAATGGGCGGACAGTTTATTTAATGAAAGGGGCTTCTAATATGGCTATTAAGAAGTATATTGGTGCTCGTTATGCTCCTAAGTTCATGGGCGCTTGGGATAAGACTAACGAATACGCCGCTCTGAGCGTGGTCTATACCAATGAACAGAGCTATGTCAGTCGCAAGACTGTTCCGGCAAACACTGAGATTACCAATACTGAGTTCTGGGTTAAAAGCGCAGACTGGAATGCTCAGGTCACGCAGTACAACGAGAACGTGGAACAATATGAACAGGAAGTTCGGGAATACGCTGCCACTGTAAACGACCTTATCGGAAAAACTTTGTACACCTACAATACCAAAGATGACATGACCGCAGACAAACGAGTTCAGCTCAATGACACTCTTATGACGTGCGGCTATAATGAAGTAAACGACAAGAAAGGCAGTTTCTATAAAGCTGTCGCTACTACTAGTGCGAAAGCTATAGCGCTTCAAAACGCTCTTTATGCCGAACCGTTTGAGCTTACAGAAGCAAAGGATTCTGATATCGCAACTCCCCAGCAATACGGCGCTATCGGTGACGGCATTGCTGATGATACTGCCGCTGTTCAGGCCGCATTAAACAGCAATAAGGGCATTGTTGTTATTAAGGCTGGCACTTATAACATCAAGTCCACGCTCAGCATCACTAATAATGTATGCGTCTATGCGGCTAATAACGCAATTATTAAAGCGACTGCTGAAATGGAAAGTGTTATTTCCATTGACAACACCAACGTGCCAGCTGGCCCTACTGCATTGTCAAGCTATGTTCATTTCAGCATTAAGGGTGGCCAAATTGATGGCAACGGCAAAGCTAAGTATGGCATTAAGGCTACTAACTATCACCGCTCTTCCGTGACTGGCATGAGCATCTTCGGGTTCACCACGCACGGCATCCACTGCAAAGACAGCGGTGCAGAAACCGGAGCTTACTTCACTGGCGAGAACTTAACTATTATTGGCAACAACTCCGATAATAGCATTGGTGTCTATGCACCCGGCAATGACGAAGAGTGGGATAAGGTGAGCGTTATTAACTGCAAACTTGGTTTTCAGTGCGGCGCAAATCATATCATCACTGACTGCACCACATGGAGAACGTCCAAGGACTATTATGCAGATAGCTTCGGAATCCTTATTGGCGGTGATAACTGCCTTATTTCAAACTTTACTTGCGACAGTACCAACTACTTTATGAATATCGGGCCGTCAGTAAACAGCGTAGTGGTGAATGGCCTTAACTTCGTTCAGGCATTTACGGGTGTCAGTGAACTAATCGGTGTAACCTTTAGTTCCGCTAATGCAAACTGTGCCGTATCTATCACCGGCGTAAACGAAGGTAACAACAGTGTAAATCTTCTTGTGAATACCAAGAACGCTAAGAGCACTGTTATTGGCCGGTATGGTACTAACTCGTATCCGGCAGAAATCGCACCGCTCACCAACGCTTCTGGTTGTGGCAGGTTTACCGAGGACAACGCAAAGAAAGTGGTGGCTAGTCTTGCAAATGTTGGCATTACTGCGGCATCTGTTATGATGTTTGCTTGTGACACTGCTGGGCACTGCTGTTACCTGTTCTGGAACGGTGCGGCAATGACGCAGACTGATATCGTTGCCGGTATCGTAACAAACAATCAGGGCACTATCAGTGGCACTGGCAATGTAACTGAGACTGTTCTGTGGTACGGCTAAACAGTAGTGAGGAGACGCGAAGAACGTCTCCTTTTTATTTTGGCGCATTATTGACATTGAAAAAAGCGTTCAGTGTACAGGTGACTGCGGTACAAAACTTTTTTCAATGTCAATAATGCGCCAAAATAA